>Ga0209048_10000019_pt1 | contig 137643 bp, 124 predicted proteins | sample FrelakmetCRP12CR_FD_187146 | JGI IMG/M metagenome (GOLD analysis project Ga0209048, IMG submission 187146) | Freshwater lake sediment microbial communities from the University of Notre Dame, USA, for methane emissions studies - CRP12 CR (SPAdes)... | ecosystem: Environmental > Aquatic >...
GGTTCGGGACCGAGGGGTCGGTGGTTCGAATCCACTCGCCCCGACCAACCAACAGCGCACAAGAAGGCAAAAGGCCCAGGGCCACCAGCGGCTCGCGCTCGCGCGGGCCGTTTTGCTGTACGGCCCATCGCTGCCGCCCGATCCTCGCACACACCCGTCACTTGTTGTACGTCGCCAGCCAGTCGCGAATCTCCGTGAACACGTTGCGCCGCTGCTCGGCAAGCGTTGGGAAGTGGGGCGAGCCTGGATACGTGACCATGCGCACCGTCTTGCCGCGCTCGGCAAGGAGCACGAAGAACTCGCGGCCCTGAAAGGTCGGGACCCGCAGGTCGGCGTCGCCGTGGAGGATCAACAGCGGCGTGGTGACCCGGTCGGCGTACATGACGGCGGAGAACTCGAGCAGTGGCGCAGGGTCCTTCTCCTGCAGGCGCCGGTCGTAGTCCACTTGCGCGATGTCGCTGGTGGGAATGAAGCTGAGCCAGTCGGTGATGCCGGCGCCCTCGATGGCGGCCTTGTAGCGCCCGGTCTGGGTGACGGTCCACGACGTCATGAAGCCACCCGCGCTCCAGCCGAAGATGGCGAGACGGTTCGGATCCGCCCAGCCCTGGGCGATGGCGAAGTCGGTGGCGCTGTCGACATCGTTGTAGGCACGATCGCCGAAATGCTGGTAGATCGCCTGGAGGAACTCCGAGCCGTAGCCGGTCGACCCGCGATACTGCGGCTGCAGCACGACATACCCAAAGCCGGCGATCAAGCGCGAGAACGTGTCGAACTCGTACGTATCATTCGACTCTGGCCCCCCGTGGGGCAGCACCAGGAAGGGATGCTTCTTTGCGCTCTCGTAGCCGCTCGGAAGCGTGAGAATACCTTCCAGGCGAGTGCCGTCTTTCGCCGTCCACTGCACCACGCGCGCATCGCCAAGGGCGACGTCCGCGAGCGTGTCGTCGCCTTCGTGGGTGATCCTGTGCAGGTCGGATCCGCGCGCCACGGCGACTCCCGAGGCATGGGTCGGGTCGCCGACCGTGAACGCGAGCACGGCCGGCGACGACGAAAGCGGAGAGCAGACGGGCGAGCCGTCGATGACGCCCCCGGGCCAGCGGTACGCCGGCTCGAGGCTCCCATTGCGATAGGCGTAGATTTCGATGACCGTGCCCTTGTGCATCTCGACCCAGACGGTACCTCGCGGGTCGTTGGTCACGCCGGTGATCGAGCCGTTCAGCGCGGGCGTGCGATCGACCGGAGCGCCGCCTGCGGCCGGAACCGTCCAAAGGTGGTCGGGCGTGAGGACGTCGGTCGTCGTGCTGGCGAAGGCGAGGTTCTTCCCCCCGTCGGCCCACGCGATCCCCGCCACGGCGTTGTTGATCTCGGCGATCCTGCGGACACCGGAAGGGCTGCAAGAGGAGACCGTGGACCTCACGTCGTGGTTGCCGATCTTCTGGGTCTGCGTGAGGACGGCGATTTGCGAGCCCTCGGGCGACCAGGCGAACTCGGTGATGTCCTTCAAGTCGGGACACCACCATGCGCCGGCCGACCCGTCGGCGCCGACGACGTACAGACTGCTCACGTCGTTCTCGGCAACGTGCCGGGTTTCGCCGAGCGGATCGGGCGGCCTCGGATCCGCGACCAAGGCAAATCTCGTCCCGTCGGGTGAGAGCGACGCGCCGCCGATGCCGTTGGCAAGGGCGATGATGCGGGTGGGTTTCGCGCTGTCCAGTGGCACGATCCCCAGTTGCGCCTTCTTCTCGACTCTGTAGATGCCGAAGAGAGCGGAGCCGTCTCGCGTGAAACCCGCCGGCTGGAACGATTCCGGCAGGTCCAGCTTGCGATCGCCGTCGCCGGATGCGCCAATGACGTGCCATTCCCGCTTGGCGGGGCCTCTCTCGCCGTCGAATCGGACGACGAACAGCACGGTCGTCCCGTCGGGAGAGACGGCGAGGGCGCGGGCAGAACGAAGGGCGGCGGCATCGCCCATGCCGAAGGGGTGCTTCTCCGCTGCGACTCCCGGCGGCGCAGCGGCGAGAAGAACCAGCGAGAGAACGGTCACGACGACGAGGGTCGTTTCGCGGCGGTGTGATGGGCGCGGCATGGGATTGATCTTAATCGAATCCGGAGGAACGACTCTCGCCGCAGCGCAACTGTCGGCGGGAATGATGAGGTAGGATCCATGACGGAGCCGTCAATGAGCACTCTGAGGCCAGGGCTGACAGGAATCGTCTCCTGGGTGGTGGACGAACGACATTCCGCAGAACGCTGGGGCAGCGGCGCCGTTCCGGTGTTCGCCACGCCGAGCCTGGTCGGCCTGATGGAGACGGCCGCCATGGAGGCGCTCCGCGGTCACCTGCCCGAGGGCGACACGACGGTGGGCACGCGCATCGAAGTATCCCACCTCGCCGCCACTCCGCTGGGTGACCGGGTTCGTGCCGAGGCCACCCTCCTCTCCGTGGACGGCCGCCGCCTCGTGTTCGGCATCGTCGCCCACGACTCGACCCAACGAATCGGCGAAGGCCGGCACGAGCGCGCGGTCGTGTCACGCGAGCGCTTCCTGTCCAGGCTGCGCGGGAGGTAAAGGTGCGCGTCTATCTCGCATGCACGGTGCGCGGAAACCGCGCGGGGCTGCTCGCGGCGAGGGTGATCGCCGATCGGCTGCGCGCACTCGGGCACGACGTCCTCACGTCGCATCTGCTCGAGGACGGAGTCGAACAGGCAGAGTCGGCCCTGTCCGAGCGAGAGGTGTTCGAACGTGATCGCGGATGGCTGGACGGCTGCGACGCCCTGGTCGCCGAGGCGTCCGGGTCGAGTTACGGCGTCGGCTTCGAGGTGGGTTACGTCACGGGCCGGGCCGCCGCCACGGGGCAGCGAGTCTTCGTGTTGTACGACATCGCGCGCCGCCAGCAGGTGTCGAGATTGATCTCGGGATTCACCGACGAACACGGGGCGGCGTGCGCCTACGATTCACCGGAGCAGGTCGAAGCGTTCATCGAGCGGCATTTCGCGTAGCGGCAGCAAAGCCCCGCGCCACGCCTGTCCAGTCCCCATCACGCCGCGCGACCGAGCAGTCTCAACACCGCCAGGTGAAGGTCTTCGGGCGAACAGGGCTTGCGTAGAACGGCGGCGCACCCCGCGTTTCGCGCCAGCTTGAGGTCTTCGACGTCGTCGGTGCCGGTCAGCGCGACGACCGGGATGTCACGCGTTGCCCGACGGTTCTTCAGCAGGCGGACCGCCTCCCAGCCGTCGAGCGCGGGCATGCGCAGGTCCATGACAATCGCGTCGGGGCGGCGTTTCAGCGCCTTGTCGAACGCCTCGAAGCCCTGCGCTGCTTCGTCTGTCTGCAGACCTTCATGCTCGAGGTAGAGCTTGTAGAGCTTCCGCATGTCTGCGTTGTCGTCAACGAGCAGGACCAGTGGAAGCGGAAGAGATGGCGGCATCAGCAGTCCTCGGTTCCTGAGGCAGGAGCGGGCGCCCGGGTGCGGGGAAACCTATTCGACATTCGTGCCACCCACGGCGGGTGCCGTTTCAAGGGGTGACGCAGTTCACGGCAGGATATTGCCCGCAAAACGTGGTGCGGCAGCCCGACACCGGCGAGATTCCGGCACCGGGCCGGTGCCATTCGCCGGCAATTCGGAAGGTCCGGGTGCGCTGTCGTCCCCAATCGGCTCCGGGAGCACGCCGCCGATCGCGCTCGCTCGGCACTCAGGTATAATTCGCCGTTCACTTGCGCGCGCTGGAGTCGAACGAACATGATGGTGGCGCGGAGGCTGTTGATCTCGGGGCGCGTGCAGGGTGTCGGCTTCCGCTGGTTCACCATCGAGCGCGCCTCGCTCGAGGGCGTCACAGGGTGGGTGCAGAACCTGCCCGGTGGCGAGGTCGAGGTCGTTGTCGAAGGCGAAGCGGAGGCGGTGGAGCGCTTCGAGCGCGCGGTCCGTCGAGGCCCCCGGGGGGCGCGAGTGGATGACGTGGCCACCGACCTGCTGACGCCGACCGGCCGTTTCGTCACGTTCACCGCGCGCCACTGACTGGAATACACAGCGATGGACCTGCTCAAATCACGCATCCGTTCGGTTCCCGACTTCCCGAAGCCCGGCATCCTCTTCTACGACATCACGACGCTGCTGCGGGACCCCGCGGGGTTCAAGCTGGCGCTCGACGGCATGTCCACCCGTTATCAGGGGAAAGGCATCTCCGTGGTGGTGGGGATCGAGAGCCGCGGGTTCATTCTCGGAGCGGCGGTCGCCGATCGGCTCGGGGTGGGATTCTGCCCGATTCGCAAGCCAGGCAAGCTGCCGGCGAAGACGATCAAGGAGTCGTTCCAGCTCGAGTACGGCACGGATGCCATCGAGATTCACGCCGACGCGATCGAGCCGGGACAGCGCGTGCTGATCGTGGACGATGTGCTCGCGACTGGCGGCACCGCGAGCGCGGCGGTGAAGCTCGTGAAGAGGTTGGGAGGGGAGCTGCATGGGCTCGCGTTCCTGATCGAACTCGCGGCCCTCAACGGGCGCCGACATCTGGAAGGGGAGCAGGTCTTCTCGCTCCTCAGCTACTAGGCGGACAGCCGGGGGGGCGGTGGGGGCTGCGTCCGTGATTCTCGCTGGCGTGCCATAATGTGGGTCTGGCGCCCGTAGCTCAGCAGGATAGAGCATCGGTTTCCTAAACCGGGGGTCGCGTGTTCGAGTCACGCCGGGCGCACCAACTAACATCAACGCAAGCAAGCAGATAGACGGAAGGCCCGGCAGAGCAGCGCTGGGCCTTTGGTGTTAGTGGTCCCCCACTCTACCTGGTCGGTCGGAAACATCGCGTGTCGCTCGCCGCGTCATCCGGCGTCATCAGACACTTCCCAGGAACGGCGCGCGCGCTCGTGCCTCTGGATGTATTAGTTGGTCTGGCCGTCGCGCGGTTCGTCTACTTGCAGTGGTGAAGGCCGCACAAGGAGCGCGTCCAGTGATCATCTTCAACGTCCCCGGCATCTCCATGGTGGCGCTGGGCATCTCCATCGCGTTCGGCATCGGGATGATTCTCGGCACATCCGCCGAGGGACCGCTCATGCTGATCTCCGGCCCGCTCGTCGCGATCTTCGACCTGGCCTATCGGAGCACGCGCCCCCAGCCGCGCTGGTTCCACCCGGGCTTCGGCGGAAGCCTGTTCTATTTGCCGGTCTGGCTGTTCGGCGTGATTTGGACCGTGCTGGGGGCAATCTACACGCTGCGCGCGGCCTAGGGTTCCCGACGAATGACCTCGTCCACCTTCACGTCGGCTGCCGCCTTCCTCGCCTCGTCGTCGGCGTAGGTGGCATTCGGCTTCCGCTCCCCGTGCGTCCACGGGGCTTCCCTTTTCATGATGACCGTGTGGATGATCTGGCCCGAGGGAGTGCCCACCGACGTGTGCGTCACTACCTCGAAGCCGTCTGCATCGAGCTTGGAGAGTTGCTTCTCGAGCCAATCGTCACCTGCGTCTCCCGTGATGACGCGGTACTGCCGTGCCATGGTGCCTCCCTGCTTTGCGACGGATCGTGAGCGTCCTCGGGACGACGTTCCAGTCGCGGGGCGTGTTTGGTTGTCTCACTGAATCCGGGCCACGCCACCGCCGGGCTTTGGAAACCGGTCGAAGACAGCCGGGTCGTGGCCGGGGACAATGAGGCGCGGATTCGATGCGAGGCGGAGCACCCGCTCCTGGACCCGCAGATCGGCATCCTTGTCCATCGAGAGTCCGAGCGGCAGGTGCTTCTCGAGGTTCTCGTAGAGGTAGATGCTGTCGGACGCCAGGATGACGGTGCCTGCCGCCGAACTGGCCGCCACGTACTGCGACGCGTAGCTGTGCTTCCCGCCGGTGTAGACCGTCAGCCCCGGGATGATCTCTTTCGCATCGCCGTCCACGAATACCACGCGGCCCTCTCTCTTCAGCTTCGCCAGCATCGCCGCGTCATCGACCGTGATGGCGTTGTCTTTCGGCTTGCCCTCGTCATCGATGTAGTGGGTGAACTCGTCGCGCTGGATCCAGACGCGCGCCGCCGGAAACAGATCCACGCCACCGACGTGGTCCCAGTGGATGTGTGTGAGGATGACGTCGGTGACGTCGCCGGGCGCGAGGCCGACCCTGCCGATCGCCACCGACGGCTTCACGGCGTTCAGGAGCTTCCAGCGCTCGAAGACCGGCCCCCGGTAGGAGCCGGCGTCCACCAGCACGTTCCGTCCACCCGGGCCTTTGAGCACCCAGAACATGAACGGGATGTCGATCTTGCGGGACGGGTCGGCGCCTGCGACGAGTGTCGATGCCGCGACGCCCGGCGCCGTCGCGTATCGGATGGCGTAGACCTCGAAGACCGGGGCGGCCGGCGCCCGCGCGTCAACCGGCTTCGTCTGGCCGGCTGCGGTCAGGCCACAGCCGAGGAGCAATCCGATGACGATGCTTGCCCTGCTCCTCATTTCGAGCCCCCGGCGGTCGGAGAGAACACGAGGAAGTACTGCAACGGCAGGAACGTCTGCTCACCGGTGAGTCGGAAGCCGTTCTGCTCGAATTCGCGGACCACGTCCTCGCGCGCGAGCCTCATCTCCATCGGCGGACCGCCCGCCGTCGGCTTCTTGTGGTAATCGATGATGATCACCTGGCCGCCCGGCTTCAGGGTCTTCTTCAACAGAGCCAGGTACTGGGGGTGTTTGTCGATGTGGTGCCACGTGTCGCAGATGAAGACCCGGTTCACCGATCGCTCCGAAAGCAGCGGGTCTTCGGGCGGCGCGAGAATGGTCCGGACATTCTCCAGGCCGGCGTCGCGAACGCGCTGGTTGAGGTGGAGGATCATCTCGGGGCTGATGTCCACCGCGTAGACGAGGCCCGTGCTGCCGACGTGCTGGGCAAAGCGCAGCGTGAAATAGCCGGCGCCGGCGCCGATGTCGGCGATGCGCTCGCCCGCGCTCAACCCGAGCGCCGTCATGACCTCGTGAGGCTTCTGGTAGGCATCCCGGGCGGGATCCTCCAGCATCGCGATGTACGCCTTGGAGTCCTGATGCAGCTTGTGCATCTCCTCCATCGTGAGGGGCTTCGTCTGTGCGTCCAGGCGAGTTCCCTGCACGAGGAGGCCGAGCAGGCACGCGACGAGCGACGGCGTCGTTCTCATTGGCTCCCGCCTCTGCCAGGTGTGTGTCCGTCAAGAGGCCGCTGCGAACATGTTACCGCGAAGCGACATTGCTCCGTCGCGGTGGCCGTTCTCCGTTATAATTGTTCGGTTTTGTCCGATGCTGTCCTGGCTCTCGATGAAGTCAGGCCCCGACGGGCCGCTTGCTGTGCGGCTGCTGGTTCGATGTCATGAAAAGAACAGAACGCCATCGCCTGAAGGAAAACGAAGTCGCCTCGACGTTTGTCCGCGCGAAAGAGGCCTACGAGCTTCACCAGAAGCCCATCATCGGCGCCGCCATCGCGGTGGTCGTCGTCATCGCCGCCCTGGCCGGGTTCATGGTGTGGCGGTCACAGGCGGACAACCAGGGCCGAGTGATGCTCGCCGATGCGATGGCTGCTGAACGGGCCCAGGTCGCTCCAGCGCCCGTGCCGGGCGCAACGGCGCCGACGCCGCCTCCCCCCGGGAGCTATCCCACCGAGCGCGCGCGCGACGAAGCCGCGCTTGCGAAGTACATGGCCGCGGCGGCAGCCTATCCCGCGTCGGACGCCGGTGTCGCGGCCCGGTATCACGCGGCCGCCATGCTGACCGCGCTTGGCCGGGCCACCGAGGCGGTGCAGCGGTACCAGGAGGTCATCGACCGCGCCGGCAGCTCACTCTACGGGCAGATGGCGAAGCTGGGGAGGGCAGACGCCGAGGTCGCTGCCGGCAAGTTCGACGGGGCGATCGCCGTCTACAAGGAAATGTCGGCGAACAAGGACTCGCAGCTGCCCGTCGACGGCATCCTGATGCAGCTGGGACGGGCCTACGGTGCGGCCGGGAAGCAGGCCGACGCGCGGCAGACATTCAAGCGGATCGTCGACGAGTTCCCCCAGTCGCCCTACACCGCGGAAGCCAGGCGGGCGATGGACCAGATCAAGGGGTAGCAGACCGATCCGGATGCGCGCCCGCGCATCCTGCTAGCTCGATTTCGCGAAGCGGTAGGTCAGTATCTTGTAGATCAGTTTCGCGCAGAGGAAATTGGGCCCCACCACGCCCGGGATCGGGCACAGTTCCACCACGTCGCATCCGACCACGTGGCGCCTGCTCAGGACGGCCCGCAGCAGCGCCACGGTTTCGGGCCACGACAGGCCGCCCGGTTCGGGCGTTCCCACCGCCGGCATGATGGCCGGGTCCAGCCCGTCGCAATCGATCGTCAGGTAGACCTGGTCGCTCAACGACGCCACGACCTTGTCGATCCAGGCGGGGTCCTGGCGCATGTTGTGGTCCCAGAACACGCGCGTGCGCAGCCCTGGAATCGCTTGTGATTCTTCGCGGCAGAGGCTTCGGATGGCCACCTGCGTGCACGGGGCGTGATCGACGATGCGTCGCATCGCGCAGGCGTGGCTGTACCGGCTGCCCTGGTACGAGTCGCGCATGTCGGCGTGCGCGTCGATCTGGAGCACGGACAGGCTCGGCGTGCGAGCAGCGAGGGCTTCCACGACCGGTACGCTCACCGAGTGTTCGCCGCCCAGTACGACCAGGAACTTATCCTGCTCGACGATGTCGGTGACGATGCGCTTGATCTCGTCGAGGGCCACGCGGATGTCGTTGTAGGGAAGCTCGACCTCGGGCAGCGTGAAGATGCCCCGGCTGTAGGCCTCGCTCTGCGTTTCTTCGTCCCACAGTTCAACCTGCCCCGAGGCCAGCAGGATCTCGCGCGGCGCGTTGCGCGTGCCGGGGACATAGCTGGTCGTACGCTCGAACGGGATCGGCAGGACGACAGCCCTCGAATCCTCGAAGCTCCTGGAGTGATCGAAGCCGCCGAAGTTCAGCGGTGCATGGTGCTCGTAGTCGGCCGTGAATTTCATGTGGCTCCTCCGACGGTTCATTGTAGCGGGACTCCGGCACCCCGGCCGAGCGAAAACGGGCAGGAATCGACGCGGCGCCACGTCAGAACGACTGGCCAAGGCGGAAGTAGACGGCCGTCCCGCGCAGACCCGGCGGTGTCCCGTCGTGGGTCCACGCGACCCCGGCCGTCAGCGTGACCAGGAGGTTGTAACCGGCGACGACGTCGAGGGAGCCTTCGGCGCCGACCGACGTCTTCGCCTGGTCGAGTGCGAACTGGGGATGACCCACGAGGCCACCGTCTGCGAAGAGGGTGCCGTGAATCGCCCGCAGGTAGACCGGGAACGTGCCCCATCCCCTCTCGATCCGCCAGATCGGCTGGCGCCACTCGACACTTGCGACGGCGATGCGGCTGCCGGCATAGACCTGGTCGTCGAAGCCCCGCAGCATGCGGAACTCGTTGCTTCCAAAGTCCAACAGGCTGCCTGCCGACGACGTGCCACCGAGGTAGAACTGCCGTCGGACGCTCGCGTCGCCCGTCGCCGCCCCGTAGCCGCCGCGTGCGGCGAGGACGGCGTGTCCGCCCACCGGCCGGAGATACGATCGAAGCTCCGCGGTGAACGCGTCCGCGTTCCCGTCCGCGCCGAACGCGGTTCGCACCTGCTCGCTCGTCACCGCGGCCGCAATGCCGTCCTCGGCGCTGATTGACCGGCCGTACGTCCTTGCGGTGTTGATGGCCCATGCGGCGCGAAACGCGTTCCGATACCTGGGCGGTTGCGCGCCCGTCACGGTCAGCGTCCGCCGCTGGAGATCGAAACCCGCCTGAAAGACCTGCGCGTATCGGATGTGCGCGATAGGAACCGCGACTCCGACGCCGACGCGTTGCTCGCGCAGCTCCGCGTCGGGCAGGAGGGGGTTTGGGGTGCGGGAGAGGGGCAGGAAGGTCGTGGTGTCCGACGCCGAGACAACCAACGCAGGTCGCCAGCGGTTGTAGACGTAACCCGCAGTCCAGTCCGGCCGGCCACGGTGTGGCCCGCCGGTCGCGGTGGTATCGCCGAAGCGCCACAGGAGCGTCGCAGAGACCGAATGCCGCAACAGCACGTCGCTGCCGTTGACGCCAACCCCCACGCGAATCTCGCCGTTGGCGGTGTCGGCGAGGGGAGTCCAGGCTCGGGGGAACATCGTGGGAAACGGAGAGTAGGGGTAGGATTTCGTCTCCGCCGAGACCGGCGCCGGTACCGGCGCGACCGCGACCACGGGTTCCGGTGCCACGACAGCCCATTGGGCTGGGTCGATTGGCATCTCGAACAGGTCGTAACCCTCGGCACTCGAGCCGACGTAAACCAGGCTTTGGCCATCCGGCGATACGTCTGGAGACATGGCGCCACCGACGACATCGGTCACGCGCCTGATCTCGTCGCCGCTTGCCGACACCGCATACACCTGGAAAGACCGGCTGAATCGATCGGAGGCGAACAGGATGGCGCTTCCGTCGGGCATCCAGGTGGGCTCGATGTTCCGCGACGTGGCGGACGCGGCCGCCACACGCTCGTGGCCGTCCGCCAGGTCGAAGACGACGATCTCCGATGGCCCGCCCGGGCGGCGGCGTTCGACCGCGAGGCGCCGGCCGTCGGGAGACCAGCGCGGCGCGCCGTAGCTCGCATGGTCGTCGGACGCGATAGGTACGTCCATCGGCGTCAACGCGAACCCCGCGTCACCGGTCCGGGTCGCTCGGAAGACGGCCAGCTGCCGGGTGCCGTCCTCGCTCAAGCGGAGACACGCTATCCGCCGTCCGTCCGCCGCGAGGTCGGGCTCCAGCAGGCGTGCGTCGCGAGTCAGCCGTGCCGACCGGCCCGTGCGTCGATTGGCGGCGAACAGGTCGCTGCGCCACGCCGCATTGTCGGCCAACTCGAGTTGGTCGAAGATCAGCAGGCCATCCCGAACACCGAGTTGTGTGCCTCCGGCGCGATCCACGATCGGACGTGTGAGCCCACTCGCGACGTCCGTGGCCATCAATGCCGGGAAGCCGTCCGCGTCATGGACCGAGTACACGACCGTCCGCCCGCCATCGTCGAATCGCGGCGACGTGACGAAGTACCCGCGCCGGGTCAGCTGGCGTCCGATCGGCGGCGACTGCGGGAGGGCCGACGCCTCAGCCCGGGTATCCCGCTGGAAGTCCGTCCAGAGATCGCCAAGGCTCTTGCCGAACAGCCGCTTCATGGCAGGCGCGGACAGGTAGAGAAACCGGCCGGCCGTGACCTGGGCGAGGCGTCCGCCCGCATCCTCCCCGAAGCGCTTGGACAGGTAATCGTAGAACCACGCGCCCGCGAGATAAGGCGTGTACCCGTCCGGCCATTCCACCGCGCCGCCGTTCGCGCGGTCGAGCGGTTCGCCACCCGGCACGAGTGCGCGGGCACGGACGATGTCGGCGCTGTCGCCGGCGGCGAGTCGGCCGAGGCCGGTCGCGCGGGTTTCCCAGAACGTGGCGAATCCCTCGATCTGCCATCTTGGAAGGAACAGATTCGGAAACGCCAGCGGGGAGCGCCCGAGGACCACTTTCGCGACGTGCGCCCACCCGGCCGATTGGTTCAGTTGGAGGATGTGGACGTATTCGTGAATGAAGGCCAGTCGAAGCCAGTGGTCGACGTTCCCGATCGAGTCCGACAGCGAGGGCCAGGCGGCCGTGAGGCGCACGGTGCAGTAGGGAATCGGCGTGGCCAGCCCGTTGGCGTCGTCATCCTGGTTCGCCAACACCACGTGGGTGACGGGCGGCGCCTCGAGGCCGACGCGCCCCGGAAGCTCGGAACGGACCGATTCGGCGATGCCGGCAAGCCGGCGGGCCAGCGGCTCCTCGCCCTGGTGGTAGTAGATTCGAAAGTGATCGGTCGCGATGACCCGGAAGCGCAGTCGAGGCTGGTACTGCGCGGCGACCTCCGGCGCAAACCCCAGAATCAACGCGACCACGAGCGCCCCACGAGCCGCCCGCAGGCCCTGCCAGGTCACCGGACGTTCCCTTCCCGGTAGACGTCGCGCAGAAACGTGAAGTCGGCGGCCGGCGACAATGTGATGCCGCGGATCCCGGGCTGTGCCACGGCGACGTTCACCTTGTCCCAGAGACTGATATACGGCGCCGAGCGTGCTACGATCGCCTGTACCCGGCCGTAGAGCTGCTGGCGCTCGGCATCGTCGGTCGAGACGGTCGCCTCGTCTATCAGGCGATCGACTTCGGCGTTCGTGAAATAGCCCCGGTTGAAACCGGTCGGCGGCACCTGCTTCGAGTGGAAAACGCGGCGCAGCATGTCGGGGTCCGAGACGCCCACCCACTGCAGGGTGAACATCTGGAAGTTCCCCTGGAGGACGTCCGCATACAACGTCGCGAACTCGTAGGTTCGCACATCGAGATCGATGCCCACACCGCGGAGGTCCTGCTGGATGACCGCGGACTGCAGCCTGTTGAACTCCGACGACGACACCTTCAGGGACAGCCGGAGCCGGATTCCATTCGGCGCGCGAGGCCCGTAGCCCGCTTCGTCGAGCAGCGCGCGCGCTCGCGCCGGGTCGTGCGTGAATGCGAACACCTCCGGATTGAATGCCCACGACGCCGGAGGCAGCACGCCGAGCGCGGGAATCGCGAAGCCTCGGCGGAGGTACTCGATGATGGCGCGGCGGTCGATCGCAAAACCGATGGCCTGGCGGACACGCACGTCCGCGAGCGTGGGGTCGCGGAGATTGAAGCCGAGGTACGCGTAGTCGGTGCCGGCAGCCGTCACGATCTGCAGCCGGCCTTCGGATTGCAGCTGGTAGACGATGTCCGGCGCGAGGTCGTTGACCACCAGGTCCACCGAGCCTCTTCGCAATTCGAGTCCACGCATCACATCGTCGGGGATGACGCGGAGGACGAGTCCCCGGTTGCGCGGCGCCCCCCGGTAGTAACCAGGGAACGACTCCAGCACGACGCGGTCGTCGGCGGTCGAGCTGACGAACCGATACGGGCCGGTGCCGACGGGCGGCGTCCTGCCGGTCCAACCGTCGGGCACCACCCCCATCACGAGGTTCACCGGGAAGGAGCCGAACGGTTCCTTGAGACGGAATTCGACCGTGTAGCGGTCGCGCGCGGCCACCGAATCGACCATGCGGTAGGCGCCCTTGCGTGGCGAGAGGAACGCCGGATCCAGCAGCGTGGAGAACGTGTAGACGACGTCAGCCGACGTGAGCTCGTGGCCGTCGTGAAAGGGAACTCCCTTTCGCAGATGGACGAGATACGTGCGGTTGTCGGGCATGTCCCAGCTGTCGGCCAGGCCCGGAACGACGCGCAGCTGGCTGTCGATCGCGAGCAGGGGATCGAAGACGAGCTGGTGAATCCGCTGCGACACCTCGTCGGTGCCCACGCGGGGGTCGAGATTGTTCGGGGAGCTGACGAGCGCGACGGTGATGATCCCCGGCCGGCGGGATTCCGGCTTCCCGCAGCCGGCGGTGGCGGCGAGCGAGAGGGCCAGGACCGCCGCCGCAGCACGCCTCATGGTTCCTGCGCTTCCCGTTTCAGGTCCGCCAGCAGTGCGATCGCCTCGAGGGGCGTCATCCTGTTCGGGTCCACGGAGCGCAGCCGCTCGACCAGGCGCTCGCCGTTCGAGGGCAGCGACTGGAACAGGCCCAGCTGTTGCTGAGGCTCGGTCGCCGTGTGGCTGAGGGAAGGGCGTCCGCCGCGCGTCAGTTCGTCGTGCTCGAGCGCGCCGAGGATCTCGCGCGCCCGCTCGACGACGATGTGCGGCAATCCAGCCAGCCGGGCGACCTGGATGCCGTAGCTCCGATCGGAGCGGCCGGCCACCACCTTGCGGAGGAAGATGATGTCGTCGTGCCACTCCCGCGCGTCCACGTGGAAGTTGACGACCCCCGCGATGCCATCGGCGAGGTCCGTGAGCTCGTGGTAGTGCGTCGCGAAGATCGTCTTCGGGCGCGACCGGGAACTCGTCGCCAGGTGTTCGGCCACGGCCCACGCGATGCTCAGGCCGTCGAACGTCGCGGTCCCGCGGCCGATTTCGTCCAGGATGACCAGGCTCCGCGAGGTCGCGGAGTGCAGGATGTTCGCCGTCTCCTGCATTTCGACCATGAAGGTCGATTGCCCGCGGGCGATGTTGTCCGACGCGCCCACGCGGGTGAAGATCCGATCGACCAGCGCGAGCTTCGCCTGGCGCGCCGGTACGAACGACCCGGCCTGCGCCAGCAGGCTGATGATGGCGACCTGGCGGAGGTAGGTGGACTTGCCGCCCATGTTCGGCCCGGTGAGGATGACGAGCTGGTGCGTCGTCCCGTTGAGGACCGTGTCGTTCGGCACGAACGCCTCGGACGTGTGCCGTTCCACCACGGGGTGGCGCCCCTCGACGATCTGGATCTCGTCCCCTTCGTGCACGTGCGGTTTCGTGAAGTTGTTGATGGTCGCCGTCTCGGCCAGGGCGGCGAGGGCGTCGAGCGCCGCCACGGCTCGCGCGGAGTCCTGGATGCGCGGGGCGTGCGCCGCCACGCCCGCCCGCAGCCCCTCGAAAATCTCCACCTCGCGCTCGAGGATGCGTTCATCCGCGCCGAGGACCTTCTCCTCGTAGTCCTTCAACGCGGGCGTGATGTAGCGCTCGCCACCCACGATGGTCTGTTTCCGGATGTAGTCGGACGGCACCGCATGGAGGTTCGATTTGGAGACTTCGATGTAGTAGCCGAACACCCGGTTGTAGCGGACCTTGAGTGATGAGATCCCGGTCCGCGCGCGCTCCTGTTCCTCCATCTGCGCGATGACCTGCTTGCCGGACCGGCTGATGGCGCGCAGCTCGTCGAGCGCGGGGTCGAACCCGTCGCGCACGAACCCGCCGTCGCGGGCGAGTGCCGGCGGCTCGTCGGAGATGGCAGCCTCGATTGCCGACCGCACGTCGGGCACATCGTCGAGTTCGGCGGCCAGGCTCCGGATCAACGGCGCCTGCATCTCCTCGAAAATCGCCCGGAACCGGGGTACCGCGCCGAGGGACTGCTTGAGCGCGAGGAGATCCCGCGGGCCGGCCGATCCGAGCGCCGTTCTCGCGACGAGGCGCTCGAGGTCCTGGACCGACTTGAGCATGTCGCGGAATCTGCCGCGCTCGGTCGTCTTGAAGGCGAAGTCCTCGACGGCATCCAGCCTGTCGCGGACGCGCTCGAGGGAGAGCAGCGGCCGAAGCAGCCACTGTCGGATCAGGCGGCCGCCCATCGCGGTGACGGTCCGATCGACCTCGTCGAGCAGCGAACCGGCGCGGCCGCCGGCCGCCGCGTCCACCACCTCCAGGTGCTGAAGCGTGACCGGGTCTACCACGAGCGTCTCGGACGCCTGTCGAAAACTGGCCGCGCGCACGTGGGCGAGGTCCACCTTCTGGGTGTCCCGCAGATAGTGGACGAGCGCGCCGCCGGCCCGGACAGCCAGCGGGTGCCCCTCCAGCCCGAATCCGTCGAGGCCCTTGGCGCGGAGCTGTTCGAGGAGACAGGCCCGGGCGGCTTCGGGTTCGAAGCTCCAGGGTTCTACGATCGTCGCAGGAATGCCGAGCGCAGCGATCGCGGGCAAGGCGGCGGAGAGCGGGAAGTCGGCGGGCGCCACCAGTTCCCGGGGTCGGAGCACGGCCATTTCGTCGGCCAGGCCCTGGAGTCCCGCGTCGCCCGAAAACTCGGCGCACAGGAACTCGCCCGTCGAGAGGTCGATGAGCGCCACGCCGACCGCCTCGGGCCTGGCCTGGTCAGCCGCAGTGCCCTGGCGCCGGGGCGGACCCGCCGCCGGGGCGAGCGCCATGAGGAACGCGGGCTCTCGCGCATCCAGGTAGGCGGCGTCGGTGAGCGTGCCGGGAGACACGACGCGGACGACTTCGCGACGGACGAGCCCTTTCGCCTTCCTGGGATCCTCGACCTGCTCGCAGATCGCGACGCGGAACCCCTTCTTCACCAGGCGCGCCAGGTACCCATCGACGGCGTGATAGGGCACGCCGCACATCGGGATGTTCCCGCCGCTGGCATCCTTGCTCCTCGAGGTCAGCGTCAGTTCCAGCGCTCGCGACGCGACGAGGGCGTCCTCGTAGAACATCTCGTAGAAGTCGCCCATCCGGAAGAAGACGATGGCGTCGCGGTACTGGCGCTTGGCCTCGAAGTACTGGCGCATGGCCGGCGTGGCCGAGTTGATCGGGACGACGGAAGAGGCGTGATCGGAGGAAGGTGCCATGAGAGTTCGGTTCCAGACAGTCTACAATAGGGCGTTGTCTCGATGCTGATTCTCGCGCTCGACACCACCACGCGTGGCGGCAGTCTCGCACTCGCGCGCGACGGCCGGATCCTGGAGGTCGTCGCTGGCGACCCCGAGCGGACTCACGCCACGCGCCTGCCGGGCGACATCCTCGACTGCCTGGCCCGCCACGACCTTTCGTCGGGCGACATCGACCTGTACGCCGTCGCGGCGGGGCCCGGGTCGTTCACGGGGCTGCGAATCGGTATCGCCTCGATCCAGGGTCTCGCATTCGCGCACGGCCGGCCGGCGGTCGGCGTGTCGGCTCTCGACGCGCTGGCCGAAGCCGCGGGGCCGCCACGGCCCACCGACCCGGGCACCGTGGTCCTGCGGGCGGCGTGGATGGACGCGCAGCGCGGTGAAGTCTATGGCAGTCTCTACCGCTGGGCGGGCGAGGCCTGGCAGACCGTCGGCGGCCCTGTCGTGAATCCTCCCCAGGAGGTGGTCGCGGCCTGGGCTGAAGAGGGTGCCGGAGCCACGATCGAATTCGTCGGCGACGGCGCCGTCGCATACGGGGATGCCTTGGAACGGTCGCTGTCCGGGCGCTTGCGCCTGATCACTCCGGTCCCACCCCTGGCGCCAGCGGTCGTGACGCTCGGCATGCGCGCCGCGGCGGCCGGTCTCGCGGTGCCGGCCGTGGGGCTCCGTCCCCTTTATGTCCGACGGCCCGATGTCGAACTGGCGCGTGAACGGCGGAGAACCGAGGCGCCCTGATGAACGAGAGCCGGCCCCTCCCGGCGCGGGAACCAGCCGGGGTCCACGAGAACCTGCCGCCGGGCTGGGCGGTGGACACCCTCGACGAGCCCGACCTGACCGAAGTTCTCGCCATCGAGGAAGCCTCGTTTACGAGCCCCTGGACGCGGCAGATGTTCCAGTGGGAACTGCAGAACGTCGGCGTCTCCTACGGCTACGTGCTCCGGACGCCGGAATGGCACGTCGCGGCGTTCTGTACCATCTGGGTCGTGCTCGACGAAATCCATATCAACAACCTAGCGGTCCGTCCGGAGTGCCGTGGGGGCGGTGTGGGCCGGACGCTGCTGGAGTTCGTCCTTCGGCTGGGTGCGGGGCTGGGTGCGCGGCGTGCCACTCTCGAGGTTCGGCGATCGAATACGGCCGCTCTCAAGTTGTACGAAAGATTGCGCTTTACGGTCGCAGGCGTCCGAAAGAACTACTACGCCAATCCGGTCGAGGACGCCCTGATCCTCTGGCGGGAACAGCTCGGTCGAGACACCGGTGCCGAAGGGGAAGGAGTCGCTTGAAACCCGGGGTACGTTGTGGTAGCGTGCCCGTAGGGTGCCCGGGAGACCGCCTTGGGCGGCGGTCGTCAGCCGGGCCAGTCAAGGACCCACTATGACCGCGGGTGCAGCCGCGCGCTCCTCTATTTCCCCATCCAAGGAGGCGGAGAATGGCAGACTCAGAGGACTTGAAGCCTAGATTGCTCGACGTCGATGAAGAGTTTCGCCAACTCGCCAGCAAGCACCACGAACTTGAAGAGCGCCTGCACGAGCTCACCACCAAGCACTACCTTTCGGAGCCGGAACAAGTCGAAGAGATCACGCTGAAGAAACGGAAGTTGCAGCTGAAGGACAGGATGGAGGCGATCGCCCGGCGCTACCGGGAGCGCCCCCCGCTTCCAGCAGCCACCCCGAGCCTGCAGCGCGGCTAGGGGCGGCGACAGCGGCCATTCCCGCCAAGCGTCGAGAGCCGGCCCGATTGCCGGCTCTCGACGTCTTGGGCCCGTTCCTGCCCCTCAACGCTGACGCTCATGAAGATCGACCGAGCTGGTATTCCGTTCATCGCCGCGGCCGTCGTCCCTGCACTCGGCCTGGCCGCGTTCTCGGTTTACCTGTGGGCGGTGCCATTCGTGTTCCTGGCGCTTGCCCTGGGTCTCTTCTTTCGCGATCCCGACCGGGTGGCCCCGTCGCTCGGGCACGCGGTCATCTCGCCGGCAGACGGGCGCGTGATGGTGGCCGGCGCCCCTTCGCCGAACGCCGCCCCGGCAGGCGACTGGACGCAGTTGAGCATCTTCCTGTCGCCGCTCGACGTGCACGTCAACCGCATCCCGACCAGCGGCACGGTCGTCAGGGTTGACTACAAGCGGGGGAGTTATCGCGCCGCCTACAGGCCCGAGGCCACGACCGAGAACGAACGCAACGAGATTTGGATCGACGCAGGGACCTGCACGGTGGTCTGCCGGCAGATCACCGGCGTCCTGGTGCGCCGCGTGGTGTGCCGTGTCCGGCCGGGAGCCCGGGTGCGGGCCGGCGATCGGTTCGGCGTGATGAAGTTCGGGTCTCGGATCGACCTCTTCCTGCCGACGGACGCGCGCCTGCTCGTCGGCGTGGGCGACCGCGTCAGGGCTGGAGAAACGATACTCGCCGAATTGAACGGGCCGGATCCCGGGCCGCGCGCAGCGTCGAGCGGCCAGTGAGAGGTCTCATGCAGCTTGAACTCGACCCCGGTCGCCGCCCCGCGCTGCTCAACCCGCTGAAGCGACGGTCCGACGACCGGCGGCGTCGGCTCAGGCGAGGCGTCTACCTGCTGCCGAGCCTGTTCACGATCGGCAACATGTTCTGCGGCTACGCTTGCGTCGCGTATGCCATGCGCGGCGAGTTCGAGACGGCGGCGCCGTTTATCGGCATCGCGGTGGTCCTCGACATGCTCGACGGTCGCATCGCGAGGCTGACAGGGACCACGAGCGACTTCGGCCGCGAGTTCGACTCGCTGGCCGATGTCGTGTCATTCGGCATGGCGCCCGCGCTGCTGGCCTTCCGGTGGGGCCTGGAGCCGCTGGGCCGCCTCGGCTGGGCCGCGGGGTTCGTGTTCGTCTCGGCCGGCGCGATCCGACTCGCCCGGTTCAACATCCAGACCAGCACCGACAAGCGGTATTTCGTCGGGATGCCGATTCCTGCGGCGGCGGCCGTGCCGGCCGCCACCGTCTACATGTACCCCTACGGGCTGCACGATTACGCCACGGCGCTCCCGGCGCTCGCGCTCATGCTGGTTCCGGCCGTACTGATGGTGAGCACGATTCGGTTCCGCAGCTTCAAGACGTTCGACCTCCAGGCGCGCCGGTCGTACAAGCTCCTGCTGGTCGTGGCCATCGCCTTCTTCCTGATTGCACCGTATCCGCGCTGGACGCTCGTCGGCCTGGCATACGGCTACCTGGCGTCAGCGTTCGTGGGAATGGCCATGACACGGCTCCGCCGGAGGGGTCCGACCGACGGGGATGGGCCGGCTTCCGCGGGCAGCGCGCCCCCGGACGATGTGTTTCTCACGGAAAACATCGAACGGAAGACGTAGCAGTCACCCCGCCAACGCGGTCTCTGCCGGCGCCACCGGCAGCGTGAGCGTCACCTGCGTGCCGCGGCTGCGCGTGCTGCTCACGCCGATGGTGCCGCCGTTCAGCTCGACGTTCCGCCTGGCGATCGACAGCCCCAGTCCCGTTCCGACGGCCTTGGTCGAGAAGTAAGGCTCGAACAGGCGCCCGAGCGCTTCCTCGTCCATCCCGACTCCCGTATCAGCCAGCGTCAGTTCGACCGCCCGCTCGTCCGTCCGCCTCGCGCCCAACGTCAGCGTGCCGCCGCCGGGCATGGCGTGGAGCGCGTTGTCGATGACGTTTGTCAGGGCGCGTCCAATCAGCGCGCGATCGATGAGCAGCCTGGGCAGCGAGGCGTCGAACGCCCGCTTGAACACCCACCGGTCGCCCGCCCCGGCCTCGTACGGCCGGACGACCTCCTCCACGAGATCCGGCAAGTCGACGGGCGCGAGCCTCGCGATCGGGGAGGAGGCGAAGCTGGAGAACTCCGACGCGATCTGCCGAAGCAGCCGGACCTGGGACAGGATCGAATCGACGCACTCTTCGAGTACGGGCTCGAGCGGCTTGCCGCGGTCGGCGTGCACTCGGCGGAGGTGTTCAGCGGACAACTGGATCGGCGTCAGGGGGTTCTTGATGTCGTGCGCCACCTGACGCGCCATCTCCGCCCAGGCCTCGAGCCGGTGGGTTCTCTCGAGCTCCTCGCGCTGATGGAGCAGTTCCGCCGACATCCGGTTGAAGGCTTCCACCAGCCGCTTGAGTTCGTCCGACGACGTCGCCGCGACCCTGGCGTCGAAGTCGCCGCGCGCGATCCTGCGCGTCGCCCGCGTCAGGCGATTCACCGGGTCGGCGATGCGTTCGGCCATCGGGTACCCGATCGCGGCGCCGACGAGGATGAACACCATGGCGGCCAGTACGATCCGCCGATTCAAGTCGTCGATCTCGCGCTCGATTTCCTGCTGCCGCAGGGTCAGCGGCACGGTGAGGATGGCGTCGCGGTCCGCGGCGCGGAGCGGGGCCGCGGCGACCATGTAGCGGAACCCGGCCGCCTGTTCCTCGGTGATCACGGTCGGCATGCGGTCCAGGACGATCGCGCGGTACACGTCAGCCGGGGTGCGGGCGGGCAGCAGGCCCGAGGCGAAGAGATCGCGTTCGCTGGTGGCCTGCAGGCGCGCGCCGCTGAAGATGTTCACATCCTGGCCGATCACCCGGCTCAATCCGACCATCGCGTCGTCGCTCAGCATGGCGCGGGGCTGGACCCGGTAGTCCTCGATGATCTGGCGCGCGATGACCGTCGTCTTATGGGCCGCCGATTCCACGTCATGGCGCAGGCGATCGGCGATGTAGACGCGGGTCACGAGCGCCAGCGTGACGACGGGAATCACGGACGCGGCGACGAATGCCAGGAACAACTTCCGGTAGAAGCTCTCACGGATCTCGCGGAGGAGGGCGCGGCCGGACCGGATCCGTCGGGCGCCAATTGCGCGGAACAGCACGGCTCCGAGAAGCAATCCGATGTATGCCACGCCGACGAGCGCGGCGAGTTCTGCCAGGTTGATGAAGTGCCCGATGGGAGGAATCGTCGGGTACCCGAGCGCGTAGATCCCTGACCGATCGTTTTCCAGGAAGACGTGGTATTCCGTCCCTCCTTCGCTCAAGCGGGTCCAGAACGGCCGGCGTGAGGCGTAGATCCGCGTGAACAGCGCATCGTCGATCGGCCAGGCGCCGTTTCCCGACACGTAGAGCGCCGTCCGGCTCCAGCCGTACACGACGAATTCGATGTCGCGGCCGCGGACCTCCTCGCGCCAGCCCGCGGCCTGGCCGCGCAGCAGTTCCATGTACGGGCTCTGGGACGAGAGGAACGAGAGCGTGCTGTTGTCGAGGATCACGTGGATGACGACCGTGCCCAGGACGACCCCTCGCGGATCGCAGATGTTCCGGCCGGCGTGCAGCAACTGGCGTTCGTGGGAGCCGAATGGGCTGATCTCGCCGAAGGTCCGCCACGCGCAGCTCTCCTCCCGCCAGAGCTGGCCAGTCGTGTCCTCGGGAAGGTTGAGCGCGAACCGGCTCACGAGTATCTGGGCGGCGTTGTAGAGCTCGATGGCCGACGAGACCCGGTAACGCTCGAGGGCGGTTCCCTGCCACATCAGGAAGGCGCTGTCCGTCCGGACATTCGTGACAGGCACGGGTGCCGGCGCCGAAACCGCGGCCTCCAGAGCCGCTTCCCGGCCGTCGATCTCCGACTGCGCCGCATGGAGCCGCATGTGCAGGTTCTCGAGCTGGTCGAGAACCTCTTTACCGAAGTTGATCTCCACCACGCGGCGCCTGGCCCCTTCCTGGAAGAACACCAGCGACGGGTACATCACGATCGCGGGCGCCAGGAGCGCGAAGAAGGCGACGATCAGCCGAAACCCCTGCGACGCGTGCCTGAGGCGGGCGACGCCTCTTGGCCCTAAGAACGCCGCAGCGGTCACCGAGACGACGATGAGCAGGGCCTCGACGCGAGGCAGGCCGACGAGCGCGCGGGTCCAGGCCAGCGACCAGACCGCGGCGATTGGCAGGCCGCACGCCGGGATCATCAGGAGCGCCACGCGCAGGTCGCCCTGGCGGAAACGCCACCTGGCCGCCAACAGGCGGAGGCCCAGCACCAGGGCCCAGGCGAACGCCGCGTGGAAGAACACCAGGCCGAGGGCGACGGCCATCCGCTCCGGCTCCCAGGGATTGAGGGAGAAGCGGACGATGTCCACTGTGGACCGGCGAATCGTCTCGGCGAGGAACCGCTCGTAGCCGATGGCGGTGACGGCGAGGGCCATTCCGCCGGTGCCCAGCGAAACGAGGAAGCCGATCGCGGGACGGCCGCCCGCAACCGCGGCCCGCCGGTGCCCCCGGAAGAGCAACCGCCGCCGTTCGAGGGGACCCGCGACCAGTACGACGGCTGCCAGCACGGCAAGGGCCGTCAGCAGGAAATCGGCCGGGTGCCTGCCGAGCATGCCCAATCGGGGCCAGTTGTAGACATCCGGCGACAGCAGCGGCGACTTTCCCGCCGGCAGGGCGACCGCCAGCAGGACACGCGCGACAGCCACCAGGCTCACGGCACCCGCCGTCGTGGCCAGGTAGGCGCGAGTCGTTCGAGACAGCGCGCGCCGGTCCAGCACTGGACCGACGAGTAACAGGGTCGTCAGCGCGAGCGCCAGGATCTCGAGGCTGAAGACGATACTCCGGTGCTCCTGGCGCGCGCGGTCGAGTGACGCCGGGTCAACGATCGCTTCGACGAGGATCTCGCCGGAGGGCGACAGGAGGACGAAACTGTGCGGACGGCCTCCCTCGCCCGCGCCTTCGTAGCGGGTCCTGAGGGAGACGGGTCCGAGCGAGGTCTCGATGCTGAACCGCTCCGGAGAGGCGCTGCCGACGTTGGCCCGTTCCGAGAAGACCCGTTCGGCGGCCACGACTCCCAGCCGCACCGCGTTCCGACCGCTCCCGGCAGTTAGGGGCTGAATCCAAACGAGCCTGAATCCGAGAGGCCCAGGCGCCACGAACAGGGCCGCCGGTCCGGCGGTCCGGTCGAGTGCCGGTGTGGCGCCGCGGGCTGCGCCGGTCAGTTCCGAGGGACGCCCGGCCCAGGCCAGCGGCGAGCCATCGACGCCGTAGACGGTGACGGCAAGCGGTTCGGACGGGTCGCGCCTGACGAGTTGAGAGGCGCGCTCGAACAGGGGCCGCAGGTCCCTGTCTTCCGGGGGCTGGCGCAGCACGGGCTCCGCCGTCGCCGCTTCGGCCCGGGCGACGCTGGCAAGCGATGACGACATCCGGACGAACTCCGACCGGACTTCCCGTTCGACCCGGGAGTACGCCGCCTGATTGTCGGCTCCGAGTCGGACCCGCTCCGCCACCCATCCCGCGACCGCGACGATGGCGGCGCAGGCGACGCCGACGGAGGTGATCAGGAGGAACGGGCGCTGCCGCAGGTCGACGCGCATGTGATGAGGTCAGCATACGTCAGGCGCGGAGCGGGGGAAAGGGGCGGCTTCGGTGTTATAGTGGGCGGACGGTCCGCGCGCCGCCGGCCCACGCGCGGGCTGGCATCCGCCGGGCCGCACTCCCGCTCATGACGCATCCCGGAAAGGCCAGGACGGCACTCAAGCGTGGCTCGCTGGTGGCAGCCGCCAACTGGCAGGTCGTCGCCATTCAATCCGTGGCGGACACCACGTTCAAATTGCTGCTCGCCGTCCCGATTGTCGGCGGCGCCGTCCTGGTGACCACGCTGCTCGGCCGGGATTTCAGCGAGGTGCTGGCCGGCGACCTGCGCGAGGTTCTCTTCGGTGTCGCCGGCACGCTCGCCGCGCGACCGATCGCCCTCGTGTCGTACCTGACCGGCTTCGGGCTCGTCCTCGCGGGCGGAGCCGCGCTGATGTTCGGAGTGAAAGGCGGCTGCGTCTGGGTCCTGGTCCTCGCCGATCGGGCCGCGGGCCCGGTGGAACGCCCACCGCTGCGCATCGCGGGTTTCCGTCGGGCGATGGTGTTCTCGATCGAGTCGTTCACGAGCGGCGCGGCAAATCTGTTTCGCCGCTACCTTTTTCTCGGCATCATCCTCACCCTTCTCTACGTGCTGGCGGCAGCGCTCTGCCTGTCGATCGGCTACGGGCTGTACCGGCTGGGAGGCGACCGGCCGCTGCTGCTCGGGTCGGTCGCGGCCGTCGGCATCTCCCTGTTCGTCGTCCTGATCACCGTCGTGAACGTGTTCTACCTGTTGGCGCAGATCGTGATCGCGGTGAACGACGGCAAGGTCGGCTCGGGCATCCGTGAGGTTGGCCGCTTCGTGCACGGCGAATTCTGGAAGGTGTCCCGTGTGTTCGGGGTGACTGTGCTCCTGCTCCTCCTGGGCACGCTGTTGTCGGTCGCGGCGACCTGGGGCTTCTACCTGATCGCGTATGTTCCGCTTGCCGGACTGATCGTCCTGCCCCTGCAACTGGGGGCCTGGCTGCTGCGCAGCCTCGTGTTTCAATACCTTGGACTGACCGCCCTGTCCGCGTACCTCTCCCTGTACCGATTGCGTGTCGGGGATGGCGCGGCCGGTGCGGGCGTCCCGTTTTCCCGCTGAGCGACGCCATGATTGACTACGAGCGCTTCTTCTCGATTGCGGCCCTCAGATCGCAGGGCTCGGCCATCCGCAAGATGGGCGTGATGGCCGTGCGCGTGCCCGACATGATCTCGTTCGCGCCCGGGTACCCCGACCCGGCCGTCTACGCCTGGGACGAGTTCCGCGAGATCGCGTCGGAACTGCTGTCGGGCCGCGACGGGTCGGTGCTCCAGTACGGGCCGACACGCGGGCACAAGGACCTGGTGGAGGCCTGCCTCGAGATCCTCGCGTCGCGCGGCATCAAGGCCGCCACCGAGCAGGTGCTGGTCACCACCGGTTCCCAGCAGGGGATCGACTTGATCGGGAGGGTCCTGCTCAATCCCGGCGACGTCGTCCTGGTCGAACTGCCGGCGTACACCGGCGCGATCAGCGCGTTCAAGAACACGGGCGCGACGCTCGTTGGCGTCCGGCAGGAACCGAGCGGAATCGACATCGAGGACCTCGAGCGGGTCGTGGCCAGGGAACGGGCTGCCGGCCGGACCATCCGCTGCCTGTACCTCGTGCCGAATTTCCAGAATCCGACCGGCCTCCTGCTGTCGCTCGAGAAACGGAAGCGGCTTCTGGAATGGGCCTCGCGGACGGACCTGCTCATCGTCGAAGACGATCCGTACGGCGCCCTCTACTTCGAGGACACGGCGACTGCCGCCGACACGCGCCCCATCAAGGCCGACGACGAGGAGGGGAGGGTCGTCTATCTGAGCAGCTTCTCGAAGACGCTGGCGCCTGGGTTCCGCGTCGCCTGGATGGTCGCGCCCGACGCGATCGCGTCGAAGCTGGACCTGTTCAAGCAGACCCAGGACCTGATGACGCCGGCGCTCGACCAGCACATCATCTACGAGGCCTACCGGAAAGGGATTCTCACGAGCCGCCTGCCCATGCTTCGGAAGTTCTACCAGGAGAAGCGCACGGTGATGCAGGAGCAGCTACGCGCCCACCTGGGCGACCTGATCACCTGGCCCGAGCCGAAAGGCGGGTTCTTCCTGTGGGCCACGCTGCCGGCGCGCTGCAGCACGGACGAGATGCTGCCGCGGGCCATCCAGCAGCGCGTGATCTACGTCGCCGGGAGCGCGTTCTTCGTGGACGGCGCAGGCGGGAACGTCCTGCGCCTCTCGTTCTCCCTGCCCTCGAAGGAGAAGATCGTCGAAGGCGTGCAGCGGCTGACGCGGGTGTTGAAGGAGGAGCTCGCCGGTCACAAGGCGCCTGTGGAAATCTGATCGCCCTCCTTGATCTCCGGCGGGAGCGTGAACGCCGGCAGGCCGGGGATCGGTTTGGAGGGCAGCGGCGGCGCCCCGGGCACCAGCAGTTGTGCTTGTCCATCGCCAGTGAGGACGAGTAGGCGCCTGTGGGCGTCGTCCGGGGCAGGCAGGAAGCTCGGTGGTGCGGCCGGCTCGCCCGGGAGCTTCGCCGTTCCGGCAGCGCTGCCGTCGAGCACCCGGAAGGCGGGTACTTCCGCTGACATGCCCGGGACGATCAGCAGGTGCGCCATGATGAATGGCCCGGCCGTGGGGCGGTGGGGGAGAAGGGCCTTCCAGGCCTGGTTGCCGTTCGATCGGTTGAGCGCCCGCAGCACGTTGTCGAGCGAGACGAAATAGACCCGGTCCACGTCCACCGCGGTCACTCCGACGACCGCGCCGCCCGTCCTCCAGCGCCACTTCGTCTTTCCGCGGTCGGCCGACAGGCAGTAGAAGAACTTGTCGCCATCGCCCACGAAGATGCGATCGTCGAGCGCGTGGAGCGTCGTCCCGCCGGCCGGCAGCTTCGCCTCCCAGATCGCTTTTCCTGTTTCGAGCGCGAGCGCAGCCACGCGTCCGTCTTCCAGCGCGAAGTAGACGTGGTCGTCGGCGGCTGCCGGCCGCACCCGGACGGCCGCGCCGAGCGGCTGCTTCCACAGGACGTCCCCGGACGACGCCCGGAACATCGTCGCGTCGCCGCGATCCGTGACCGCAAGGAGCCAGCCGCCCTGCGAGAAGAGCGGCGCCGAGATGGGCGCGTCAACCGGCGCCCGCCACCGCGGCGCGCCAGTGCTCGCGTCGAGCGCCTCCATCTCTTGTGCGTGTGCGATGAACACGAGTCCTTCGCCGGTCTCGGGCGGCGCCACGACGTCGGCAATCGGCACCGACCATGCGACCTTGCCGTCGGAGAGGGCGACCGCCACGAGTTCGGACGAGCGCAGCGGGATGTAGGCGTTTGCCGCATCGACGCCAGCGGCGGCGGAGGGAAGCCCGGGAAGCGTGATCGTCCACGAGGGCACCATCGACAGCGGCGGCGCCTTGCGTGCCTCCTTCTTCGGGTCCACCCGACGGGCGGGCGGTGCCTGGGTCCGGGTGCGCGGCGCCTGCGGGCTCGCCGCCGCAGAGATCGCGAGCCCGGCGACGAGCGCGAGCGGCGCAATCGCGAGGGGAATACGAGGAATGTGTCGGGCCAAGTTCACGCCGGTATAATACCGTCAGGCGACCTCCACGTCTTGACGATTCGACGGGATAACGGCTCGATGCCAGAGTTCATTCACCTCCATCTCCACACCGAGTACTCGCTGCTCGACGGCGCGTGCCGGATCGACGAACTGCTCGAGCAGGCGTCGCGGCGGGAGATCTCCGCGCTGGCCGTGACCGAGCACGGGAACATGTTCTCGTCGGTCGTGTTCCACGACAAGGCCCGGCGGAAGGGGGTCAAGCCGATCCTGGGGTGCGAGATCTACGTGGCGCCGGGCAGCCGGTTCACCAAGGGCGGCCCGATCCGCGAGAGCAACAACCACCTCGTCCTGCTGGCGGAAAATCACGAAGGGTACCGCAACCTCATCAAGCTGGTCTCCGCGGGCTACACGGAGGGGTTCTACCACCGGCCGCGCATCGACAAGGAACTGCTGGCGCAGCACTCACGGGGCCTGATCGGACTGAGCAGCTGCCTGAAAGGGGAAGTCCCCGTCCACCTGCGCACCGAACAGGAACAGCGCGCGATGGCGGCGGCGGGGGCTTACGGCGAGATCTTCGGGCCGGGCAACTTCTTCCTGGAGATGCAGTATCAGGGGATCGACGACCAGCGGGTCGTCAATGCCGGCCTGCAGCGCGTGGCCAAGGCGCTCGACCTGCCGCTGGTGTGCACCAACGACGTGCACTATCTCAACAAGGAGGATTTCAAGGCGCACGACATCCTGCTGTGCATCGGCACCGGGAAGACCGTGAACGACACGGAGCGCATGCGCTACTTCGGCGACCAGTTCTACCTGAAGTCGCCCGAAGAGATGGCGCGCGTTTTCGGCGACGTCCCGGAGGCGATGGCCAACACCGTGCGCATCGCCGAGCGTTGCCACGTGGACCTCGGGAAGACGGTGCACCACTTGCCGGACTTCGACGTGCCGGACGGGTACACGCTGAACGAGTACTTCGAGCACACGGTCTGGGAAGGCTTCGCGCGGCGCCTGCCGCGACTCGACGCGCTGTCCGCGGCGGGGCAGCGGCGGCACACGCTGGACGAGTACAAGGATCGCGTCGCGTACGAAATCGAGATGATCAAGCGGATGAACTACGCGGGGTACTTCCTGATCGTCTGGGATTTCATCCGGTACGCGCGCGAGCAGGGCATCCCGGTCGGGCCCGGCCGCGGCTCGGCCGCCGGCAGCGTGGTCGCGTACTCGTTGAACATCACGGACGTCGATCCGCTGCACTTCGACTTGATCTTCGAGCGCTTCCTGAACCCGGAGCGCGTGTCGCTGCCCGACATCGACATCGATTTCTGCGAGCGCCGCCGGGGCGAGGTCATCGAGTACGTCACCCGGAAATACGGCCGGGAGAACGTCGCGCAGATCATCACGTTCGGGACGATGAAGGCCAAGGCGGTGGTCCGGGACGTCGGCCGGGCCCTCGACATCCCGTACGCGGACGCCGACAAGGTCGCGAAACTGATCCCCCCGACCCTCGACATGACGCTCGACAAGGCGCTGGCCGAGAGCCAGACGCTCAGGGATCTCGAGAACGCCGACGGGCGGGTGAAGGAGCTGCTCGAGGTGGCGCGGCGCCTCGAGGGCATGACCAGGCACGCATCGGTCCACGCCGCCGGCGTCGTGATCGCGCCGAAGGCCGTCACGGAGTTCGCGCCGCTGTACAAGGGCGCCCGGGACGAAATCACCACCCAGTGGGGCATGAAGGAGATCGAACGCATCGGTCTCCTGAAGATGGACTTCCTGGGGCTGAGCACGCTCACGCTGCTCGACGACGCCGTCCGGGAAATCAAGCGGACCACCGGAGAGGTGGTGGATCTCGCGGCCCTCCCGCTCGACGACGCGAAGACGTTCGAGCTGTTCTCGGAGGGGCAGACGCTCGGCGTGTTCCAGTTCGAGAGCTCGGGCATGCGCGAGATCCTGCGGAAGGCGAAGCCCCAGCGGCTCGAGGATCTGATCGCGTTGAACGCGCTCTACCGCCCCGGCCCGCTCCGCGGCGGCATGGTCGACGACTTCATCAACCGCAGGCACGGCCGCGTCGAGGTGAAATACGAACTGCCGCAGCTGGAGCCGGTTCTGCGCGAGACCTACGGCGTCATCGCCTACCAGGAACAGGTCATGCGGATCGCCAACGAGGTCGCGGGCTTCAGCCTCGGCGAGGCCGACCTCCTCCGGAAGGCGATGGGCAAGAAGGACGTCCAGGTCATGCAGGCGCAGCGGCAGAAGTTCCTCGACGGCGCCAGGGCCAGGAAGGTGGACGCGAAGAAGGCCGGCGACCTGTTCGATCTGATGGAGGCATTCGCCGGGTACGGATTCAACAAGTCGCACGCGACGACCTACGCGCTGGTGGCCTACCAGACGGCGTATCTGAAGGCGAATTACCCCGCCTACTTCATGGCCGCCCTGCTGACCATCGAATCGCAGAACACGGCGAAGCTCGCGACGTACCTCGGCGAGTGCCGCAGCCTCGGCGTGCCCGTGCTGCCACCCGACATCAACAGCAGCGAGCTTGCGTTCACCGTGACGCCTGAGGGGGTGCGGTTCGGCCTCGGCGCGGTGAAGAACGTGGGCGAGGCCGCCGTGCTGGCGCTGCTCGACGTGCGTCGCCGCGATGGCCGGGTGCGGTCGCTCTACCGGCTGTGCGAGCAGCTCGATTCCAGGCAGGTCAACCGGAGGGTGTTCGAGAGCCTGGTGAAGGCCGGAGCCCTCGATTCGCTGGCCGACGGCTCGCCGGCGCTGGCGAACCTGCCGGCCGTCTCGCTTCGCGCCCGGTTGTTCGGGGCGGTCGAGAAGGCGCTCGACTACGGCAACCGGAGCCGGCGCGATCGCGACCAGGGCCAGGCGCAGCTGTTCGGCGGCTTCGACGAGCCGGCCGCGGGCGCCGTATCGTCCGACGTGGAACTTCCGGATGCGCCCCCGTGGACCGAGGCGCAGCAGCTCGCCGGCGAGAAGGATTCGCTGGGGCTGTATTGGAGCGGGCACCCGATCGAGCGGTACTCGGCGGAGCTCCAGGCGGTCGGCGCGCGGACCATCGCCGAGCTGACGGGCGCGGACGAGGGCGGCGACGTGGAAGGCGGCGCGGCGCCGCGCGCGTTCGAGGCGACCGTCGGCGGCATCATCGGCGCCGTGCGCTCGCTCAAGACGCGCAAGGGCGACCGGATGGCGGCGTTTGCGCTCGACGACCCGCACGGCAGCATCGAGGTCGTCGCGTTTCCGGAGACGTTCGCGAAGTCCGCGGCGCTCATCCAGACCGACGGCATGGTTCTCGTGAAAGGCCGGTTCGAACGCGACGACGAGACGAGCCGGCTGCTGGCCAGCGAGATCGTGGCGATCGACGTGGTCCGGGAGAAGGCCGCGCGGATGGTCGCGATCCGTCTGGCGATGCCCCCCCACGACCGGGCGACGATCGAAGCGGTGCTCGGCGTCCTCGCGCGCCACAAGGGCGACCGGAAGGTCTCCCTCGAGGTCGAACTGCGGGGCGGGCAGCGGCCACTGAAGGTGCGGGCCGACGTGCTGGGACCGACGCGGGTGAAGCCGTCGGCCCAGCTCGTGGCGGATCTCGAGCGGGTCTGCGGCGAGGGCGCCGTTCTGCTGCGATAGCGGGCGGGAGACACATGAGCAAAACGAACGACGTGCTGGAATTCGAGGCGCCGATCGCGGTCCTGCTGAAGGAGATCGAGGCGTTGTCGATGATGCCCAAGGCGGACCAGCGCGACCTCGACATCGACCAGCTGCGCCGGCGGGTGGACTCGCTGCGCCGGGACATCTACGCGAACCTGAGACCGTGGCAGCGCGTGCAGCTGGCCCGTCACCCGAATCGCCCGTGCATGCTCGATTACGTGGCGCGGCTCTTTTCGGATTTCATCGAGGTCCACGGCGACCGCCGCTTCGCCGACGACCACGCCATCATCGCCGGCCTGGCCCGCTACCACGACGAACCGGTCCTGGTCGTCGGCCATCAGAAGGGCGGAGCGGACACCAAGCAGAAGATCTACCGGAACTTCGGCTACGCGAAGCCCGAGGGATATCGCAAGGCGATTCGGGCGATGAAACTCGCCGAGAAGTTCAACCGCCCGGTCATCGTGATCGTGGACACGCCGGCCGCCTACCCGGGCATCGAGTCGGAGGAGCGGGGCGTGGCCGAGGCGATTGCCTTCAACCTGAGAGAGATGGCGGTCCTGAACGTGCCGATCATCGTCGCGATCTGCGGCGAGGGCGGGAGCGGGGGCGCACTCGGGCTGGCGATCGGCGACCGGATCCTGATCCAGGAATTCGCCATCTACAGCGTGATCCCGCCGGAGGGATGCGCCGCCATTCTGTGGCGGGACGCGGGGCGGAAGGTCGAAGCCTCCGAGGCGCTCAAGCTGACCGCGCCCGACATGATGCGGCTCGGGATCGTCGATGCGATCGTTCCAGAGCCCGTCGGCGCCGCGCACAACGATCCGGAGTCGGCCGCGGGCCTGCTGGATCGCGCGATCAGCGGCGCGCTCGCAGCCGTCAAAACGCTGTCGCCGGAAGCGCGGACCAAAGGACGCTACGAGAAGTTCCGCAACATGGGCCGGCTCGGCATCGATTTCGTCGAAGCGGCCACGTAGTCGCGGAACCCGCCATGCCAACCCTGCTCTGGGAACACCAGCCCTGCGACGAAGCCGCGGCGGCCGAGCTGGCCGCATCTCTGGGGATCGGGCCGGTCACGGCCCGGCTGCTGTGCCAGAGGGGCATCGCGACGCCGGAAGCGGCGGCCCGGTTCCTCGAGCCGTCGCTCGACGACCTGCACGATCCCTTCGCGCTCGCTGACATGGCCACGGCCGTCGACCGCGTGCTGGCCGCGATCGCGCGCAAGGAACGGGTGGCGATCCACGGCGACTACGACGTGGACGGCATCACCTCGACCGTGATCCTCGAACGCGCGATCGCGCTGCTCGGCGGGGACGTCGGGCACTTCATCCCCGAGCGGATCCGCGACGGCTACGGCCTTCAGGTGCCGGCCGTCGAGCGCCTGCACGCCGAGGGTGTCCGACTGATCATCTCGGTGGATTGCGGCATCCGCAGCGCGGACGCGGCGCGGCGGGCCTCCGAGCTGGGGCTGGACCTGATCATCACGGACCACCACGAACCGGAAGCCGAACTGCCGCCCGCGCTGGCCGTGATCAATCCGAAGCGGCGCGATTGCACGTACCCGGACAAGAACCTCGCCGGCGTGGGCGTGGCGCTCAAGCTGGCGCAGGCGTTGTGCGCCAGGTCGGACCGCGGGAAATGGCTGCCGGCCTTCGTGAAGATCGCGGCGATCGGCACGCTGGCCGACGTGGTGCCGCTGGTGGGCGAGAATCGGGTCATCGCGAAGCTCGGTCTCGGAATGCTGTCGCGCGGGCCGCACAACGTCGGACTGCGCGCCCTGCTGGACGCCTCCGGGCTCACCGGGAAGCCGATCGACAGCTACCACGTGGCATTCATCCTCGCGCCCAGACTGAACGCGGCCGGACGCATGGCCTCGCCCGACATCGCCGCGCGCCTGCTCCTGGCCAGCGACGAGTCGCAAGCCGAGGAGGCGCGCGCGCTCGCCGCGCAGCTCAACGAAGAGAACCTCCGCCGGCAGGACCAGGAGCGGGAGATCCTCGCCGAGGCGCGCAAGGCGATCGAAAACGACCCGGACATCGGCGCGCACTCCGTCCTCGTCGTCGCCGGCGAAGGATGGCACCGCGGCGTCATCGGCATCGTCGCATCGAAGCTGGTTGACGCGTTCCACCGGCCTGCCGTGGTGATCTCGCTCGAGGACGGGATCGGGCACGGCTCGTGCCGCGGCATCGCCGCGTTCGACATGCTGGAAGCGATCTCCGCGTGCAGCGCTCACCTGGTGCGGTTCGGCGGACACCGGATGGCGGCCGGCCTGACGGTGGAAGCCGGGGCGGTCAAGGCCTTCCGTTCGGCGCTCCAGGCGCACGGCGACGACCGGCTGGGCCCCGACGACCTGAGGCCCAGGCTGCGCGTGGACGGCCGCCTGGACTTCGATGCCGTCAAGGGACGCCTGGTGGACGAGATCAGGTCGCTCGAACCGTTCGGCGTTGGGAATCCGAAGCCGGTGTTCTTCGCCGGACCGGTCGAGATCGTGGACGGCCCCCGCCGGATCAAGGAGCGCCACCTGAAGATGTCCATGCGACAGCGCGGGCGGATCTTCCGGGCCATCGCGTGGCGGGCGGTGGAGCGCGAGCCCTTCCTCCTGGCCAACCGGGGGGCACTGGACGTCGCCTTCTCGCTGACGCAGAATACGTTCAACGGCGAGACGTATACCGAGCTGACGCTCGCCGACATGCGCGCGCCTGAGGTCGGTGGCCCGCTCGCCTCTTCATGACACCCTGGCAACGCCGCCTTCGCCTCGGTCTCGGCGTCTTCATCGTCGCGCTGACGGTGATCATCGTGGCGTCGCTCCGGAAACCGCCGCCGCGGCCCGACACCAGCCCGCTCCCCAGGAAGAGCGACCCGACGGCGGTGCTGGAAAGCACGTCCGGGGGATCGGTGCGCGCGCTGGGCGGCAGGAAGGACCTCGTCGTCGAGCACTACGACCGGCTCGTGCAGTACGCCGACGGGCGGACGAACCTGACCGGCGTCAGGTTCAAGGTGCTCCAGCGCGGCGGGCGCGACTTCGCGATCACCGCCAGGAACGCTGACGTCACGGGCCAGGCCCCGAACGTCGACGTGGCGCTGAAGGGCGAGGTCATCATCGCCGCGAGCGACGGACTCACGCTGCGCACCGAGGAAGCCTCCTACGTCAACGCGGACGGGCTGGTGCGGGCCCCCGGCGCCGTCGCCTTCTCCCGCGGCAGGATGAGCGGCAACGCCGTCGGGATGACCTACGACAAGACGCGCGACTTCCTGTCGCTGCTCGACAAGGTCGCCATCCACTACGACCCGGACGGGAAGGGCGAAGGCGGCGCCGACATTCACTCGGGCGCTGCCGGCCTCGCGCGCCGCGACAAGTACATGCGCTTCGAGCGGAGCCTGAAGATCGTTCGCGAGGGCCAGGTCATCGAGGCGGAGGGCGGCGTCGCCTACTTCACCGAGGACGACCAGCGCGTCCAGCTGCTGGAGCTGAGGGGGGCGTCGCGCGTCACCGGGACCCCGAAGGCGGACGGCGGGCTGAAGGCCATGAACGCGCGGGATATGAACCTCACCTACGCGCCGGACGGCCGGACGCTGCAGCGCGCGACGCTGAGCGGCGAAGGCGTGATCGACCTGGCGGGCTCCGCGGGCGGCGCCGGCCGCCGGCTGTCCGGCCAGTTCATCGACCTCGGCTTCGCCCCGGACGGCGCGACCCTGATATCACTCATGGCCCGCGAGAAGGTGCAGCTCGAGTTGTTCGCCGACAGCACCGCCCCGGCCAGGACGATCAAGTCCGGCGCGCTCCAGGCAACCGGCGCGCCGGCCACCGGCCTGACCGAGGCGAACTTCAGCGAGAGTGTGGACTTCCGCGAAGCGCCGCCGGCGCCCGCGACGCCGCGCGTCGCGGTGTCCTCGACGCTCGGCCTCACGATGAAGAACGGCTTCGGATCGGTCGAGACGGCCAGGTTCGGCGGCGGCGTGCGCTTCGGCCAGGGCACGATGACGGCCCTCGCGCGCGAAGCCCGCTACATGATCGCCGCCGGCACGTTGAGCCTGTCCGGCAACGACGAGAAGACCGGGCGCGCGCCCCAGGTGCTCGACGACCAGGCGACGATCGACGCGAAGCACATCGAGATCCTGCTCGACAGCAACAAGGTCACGGCCGCCGACTCGGTGAAGACCGAGACGCGCCAGGCCCCCGGCGGCGGCGCCCAGACCGGCGACAAGGTCCAGGGGCACGTCCCCGGGCTCCTCAAGCCGGACAAGCCGGTCTATGCGACCGCCGACAACCTGGCGTATGACAGCCCCGCGTCGCTCGCTCACTACACGGGCCACGCGCAGTTGTGGCAGGGCGAGACGACGATCAAGGCGGATACGATCGTCGTTGACGATCAGAAGGGCGACCTGTCCGCCGCCGGGAGCGTCGTCTCGAGGATGCTCCTGGACCAGGTGAACGACAAGACGCAGGCGAAGGAGCCGGTCCGGTCGATCGCGACGGCGAAGACGATGGTGTACGAGGACAAGAGCCGCCGTGCGACGTATACCGGGGACGCACATCTGAATGGACCCGAGGGCGACCTGGCCGCCAACCGAATCGAGCTGTTCCTGAAGGAGGGCGGAAGCGAGATGGAGCGCCTCGAGGCCTACACGGCCGTGAACCTGAAGACGCCCGACGGCCGGAAGGCGACCGGCAACCGGCTCACGTACCTGACTGCGACCGAGCAGTACGACGTGGTCGGCGCGCCGGTGGTCCTCGAGGACGAATCTGGCGAAACTACAGGCAATTCTTTGACTTTCTTCAGGTCGGCTGATAGGATCATCGTTGACGGGAAAGAGCAGAAGCGCACGGTATTGAAGCGCGGGATCAAACGCTGACGGACGTCGTGTCTACTGAATGGCCACCCTCCGGACGCACGAACTCACCAAGTCCTACAGCGGTCGCACGGTGGTGCGCGGCGTCAGTCTCGAGGTGGCCTCCGGCGAGGTCGTCGGTCTGCTCGGACCCAACGGGGCCGGCAAGACCACCACGTTCTACATGGCGGTCGGTCTCACGGCTCCGGACTCGGGCCGCGTGCTCCTGGACGGTACGGACGTCACGAGCGACCCGATGTACATCCGGGCGCGGAAGGGGATCGGGTACCTGCCCCAGGAACCGTCGATCTTCCGCGGGCTGACCGTCAGCCAGAACATCCTGGCCATCCTCGAGACGCTTCCGATTGACGCCGCGACGCGCCGCGCCCGGCTTGGTGAGCTCCTGGCCGAACTCGGTCTGACGCCGCTCGCCAACGCGCCGGCCTATACGCTCTCGGGCGGAGAGCGCCGCCGGGTCGAGATCACGCGGGCCCTGGTCGTGTCGCCGCTGTTCATCCTGCTGGATGAACCGTTCGCCGGCATCGACCCGATCGCCGTCGCGGAGATCCAGAAGATCATCTTCCACCTGAAGGAGCGGGGCATCGGGGTGCTGATCACCGACCACAACGTGCGTGAGACGCTCCGGATCACGGACCGGGCGTACATCGTGCGCGACGGGGTGATCTTCCGGAGCGGCACGCCGGAGACCCTGGCGACCGACGAGGATGTGCGACGGATTTACCTCGGGACCGACTTCAGGTTGGACTAATATGGATCAGCATCCGGTGAGGGTGGATCCGTAGGCCATGGCGATTCAGCAGAGACTGCACACCAAGCTCGTTCAGAAGCTCATCTTGACGCCGTCGCTCCAGCAGGCGATCAAGCTGCTGCCGATGTCTACGCTCGAGCTGGGCGAGATGCTGACGCAGGAAATGGTCGAGAACCCGATGCTCGAGGAGGCGCCGGCCGAGGACCTCCAGGCGAGCGAGGCGGCCGCGGTCCCGGAGAAGTCCGAGGAGCCCCCGAAGGACCAGAAGGCCGACGTCTGGGATGACCAGGACTACGAGTACTTCTTCGGCGATTATCTCGACGACGGCTATCGCCCCCGCGCCCAGCAGGAAGTCAGGGAGCTGCCGCCGATCGAGAACACGCTCTCGACCACCACGTCGCTGTCCGACCACCTGCTCTGGCAGCTCTCCATCCAGACCGACGACGACACCCTGCGCGAGATAGGCACCGCCATCATCGGCAACCTGGACGACGACGGCTATCTCGTCGCGTCGGTTGACGAGATCGCGTCGATGGGCACGTGGCCGGTCTCGGACGTCGCGCGCGCACTCGAGCTGGTGCAGAGCTTCGACCCGATTGGCGTCGCCGCGCGCGACCTGCAGGAGTGCCTCTGGCTGCAGCTGCGGCACCTCGGCCTCGAGGGGACCGCGACCGAGAAGATCGTCACCGAGCACCTGCGACTGCTGCAGAACCACCAGGTGCCGGACCTGGCGCGCAAGCTCGGCATCTCCATCGAAGAACTCAAGCAGCACATCGCGATCATCCAGCACCTCGACCCGAAACCGGGCAGCCGCTACAACCGCCCGCAGTCCCAGTACGTGACGCCGGATGTCACGGTGGTGAAGGTCGAGGATCAGTACGTCGTCGTCCTCAACGAGGAAGGGCTGCCGCAGCTGCGCATCAGCCCGGCCTACCGGCGCCTGCTCGAGAAGGGGACCGACAACAGCGACGAAACCCGCGCTTACGTGAAGGACAAGTTCCGCTCGGCGCTGTGGCTGATCAAGTCCGTGGACCAGCGCCAGAAGACGATCCACAAGGTCGCGACCAGCATCGTGAACTTCCAGCACGATTTCCTGGACCACGGCATCGAGCACCTGCGCCCGCTGGTGCTCCGCGACGTGGCCAGCGACATCGGGATGCACGAGTCCACGGTCAGCCGCGTCGTGACGAACAAGTACATGCACACGCCGCAAGGCGTGTTCGAGATGAAGTTCTTCTTCCACAGCGGCATCAGCAGCTCCTACGGCGAGAGCGTGTCGTCGGTGACGATCAAGCAGCGGATCCGGAAGATCATCGAGAACGAGGACCCGCGCAAGCCTCTCAGCGATTCGAAGATCGTCAGCATGCTGCAGAAGGAAGGGCTCGTCCTGGCCCGCCGCACCATCGCGAAGTACCGCGAAGAGCTGAAGATTTCGACATCCAACCAGCGCAAGGTGCTGTACTGACGGCTGCCCATGCGACTTGAACTGACCGGCCGGCACGTCGAGATCACCCCCGACCTCCGCAAGCAGGTCGAGAAGAGACTGGCCAAGCTCGATCGTCTCCTCGAAGGGGGCATCGTGTCCGTGCAGGCGGTGCTGACGCGCGAGAAGTACCGCCACACGTCCGAGTTCACCGTGCACACCCGCGGCGACCACTTCCTCCACGGGCTCGGCAACACGAACACGTGGGAGTCGTCCGTCACCGACGCCGTCGAGAAGATCACCCAGCAGCTGGTCAAGGTGAAGGGGAAGTGGCAGGAGCGCAAGCGCCGGGCAGACTCTCCGCGCCGAATGCCCGCGGAGCCCGAGGCGGCGGCGGCCGCGCCGAAGAAGCCGGCGGGCGCGCCGCGCGTGCGGCGCACCCCGCGCCAGGGGGTCAAGCCGATGACGGTGGAAGAAGCGGCTCTGGCGGTCGAGGCCGGCGACGACGCGTTCCTGGTCTTCCGCAACGCGGCCACCGAGTCGGTCAACGTGCTGTACCGCCGCAAGGACGGGCACCTCGGGCTGATCGAGCCGGAGGGCTGACCCCCGCTGATGGTCGCCACCCGATGGCTTCCGCGACTCCCGGCATCAGCATCGGCGCGCTCCTGAGCGGGCACCCTGAGGTGCTCGGCCTCCCGCTCGAGTTGATCTCGGGCGCGGCGGGCCTCGACCGCCGCATCACCAACCCCCACATCCAGAAAACCGGCCTCGCCCTGGCGGGCTTCGATGCCTACCTCTCGGCCGGCCGGATCCTGATCCTGGGCGAGAGCGAGATCCGCTACCTCGAGAGCCTCGCCTCGTCGTCGCGCGTCGACGCGCTGCGGCGGACGTTCGCGCACGGGATCCCGGCCGTCATGGTCACGGGCGGATTCTCGGCGCCGGCCGAACTCCGGATCGAATCCGAGCGCGCGGGCGTGCCCCTCCTCGGCACGGGCATTCCCACGCCGATCGCCATCGCGAAACTCAGCGCCATCCTCGAGGATTCCCTCGCCGAGCGGACGATCGTCCACGCGGTTCTCATGGACATCCTCGGTCTCGGCGTTCTCATCGTCGGCGAGAGCGGCATCGGCAAGAGCGAGTGCGCGCTCGACCTCGTCGTGCGCGGGCATCGCCTCGTGGCGGACGACACCGTGGAGATTCGCCGGCGCGCCGAGAGCGTGTTGATCGGCACCTGCCCGGACCTGACCCGGCACCACATGGAGGTCCGCGGCCTCGGCCTCATCAACATCCAGGATCTCTTCGGCGTCGCGTCCACCCGGTCCTCCAAGCGGGTCGAGCTCGTCGTGCAGCTCGAGCGCTGGGAGCCGGGGCGCGAGTACGAGCGCCTCGGCCTCGACGACGCGCACTACGAGATCCTCGGCCTGAACGTGCCGTTGCTGCGGATGCCGGTCGCTCCCGGGCGCAACGTCTCGATCCTGGTCGAGGTCGCCGCCCGCAACCAGATCCTGCGGACACGCGGCCACCACGCCGCCCGCAGGCTGGCGGCGCGCCTCGAGCGTCAACTCCTCGAACCGGACGCGGCCGAGGCCGGCCCCGACGCCGACCGGGACGATCGGACGGAGGGGGAGCCGTGATGGGGCCGCCAAGATCCGGGAAGAGGATCAGGCTGGCGGCGGACGGCAGCCGCTTCGTGGTGCTGACCGGTTTGTCGGGCGCCGGGAAGTCGCAGGCGATTCGCGCCCTGGAGGACCTCGGCTACTTCTGCGTAGACAACCTGCCGACCACGCTCATCCCGACGTTCGCGGAATTATCGCAGCGGACGGAGAGCGACCTGAAGAAGGTGGCCATCGTCGTGGACGTGCGCGAAGGGGCCTTCTTCTCCCGCTTTCCGAAGGCGTGGCGGAAGCTCCGGGCGATGCGCGGGCTCGATCCCGTGCTCATCTTCCTCGAGGCGACCGACCATTCCCTGGTGCGCCGGTTCAGCGAGACGCGCCGGCCGCACCCGCTCGCGCACGACCGGCCGGTCATCGACGGCATCCGGGAGGAGCGGGAGCGCCTCGCCCCGATCCGCAAGCTCGCCGACGTGATCGTGGACACGACGGACCTGACCGTGCACGAGCTGCGCGAGACGTTCATGTCGATCTCGCGCGGCCGTTCGCCTCGCGGACGGATGCTCATCACCTTCACCAGCTTCGGCTTCAAGCACGGCGTGCCCGCGGAGGCCGACCTGATGTTCGACGTCCGGTGTCTGCCCAACCCGTACTTCGTGCCGGAGTTGCGGACGCGGACAGGGCGCGATCGCCAGGTGGTCCAGTTCATGGACGAGCACGAGGCGACCGGGGAGTTCGTCAATCGGATCGCCGGATTCCTGCGATTCGTCGTGCCGCACTACGTGGCGGAGGGAAAGAGCTACCTGACCGTCGCCATCGGGTGCACGGGCGGCCGGCATCGCTCGGTGATGGTGGCCGAGGCCCTGCGGCGCCATCTCGCCGACCTCGACGGCGTGCGGTTGCGCGTGCGCCACCGGGACATCGACATCGGGAACGATTAGGAGGAGTGAAGCGATGATCGGCGTAGTCGTCGTCACCCACGGACAGCTGGCCACCGAACTGGTCAACGCGGCGGAGACGATCGTCGGCGACCTCCCGCAGTTCACCGCGGTGTCGATCGGCTGGCACGACGATGTGGACGATGCGCGCGAGGAGATCAAGCAGGCGATCGCCCGGGTCCAGGGACCGAAGGGCGTCCTGATTCTCACCGACATGTTCGGCGGCACCCCGGCGAACCTGGGCCTGACCTTTCTCGAGGCCGACCGCGTCGAGGTGATCACCGGTGTCAACCTGCCGATGCTGATCAAGCTGGCCGGGGCGCAGAAGTCGTCGAACCTGCTGGCCGTGGCCCGCGAAATGCGGGAGCACGGTCGCAACGCGATCTGGATCGCGTCCGATCTCCTCAGGTCCGAGACGAAGAGCGAAACGTAGGACTCGTACCCTTATGGTGTCGCGAACGGTGACGGTCTGTAATCAACTCGGGATGCACGCCCGGGCGGCGGCCCGCTTCGTGCACACCGCCAGCGCGTTCCAGTCGGGCGTGCGGGTGGGCCGGGGCAACCGGGTGATGGACGGCAAGAGCATCATGGGCGTCCTGCTGCTCGCCGCGGCGAGGGGCTCGGACATCACGATCTCGGCCGATGGGGCGGACGAGGCGGCGGCGCTCGACGCGCTGTGCCAGCTCGTCGAATCGGGTTTCGGCGAGGAGCCGTGCACCGCCTGAGGGGCCCCGGGCACCGGTGGCCGGTTTCGCGGGCGCGGTCGGGCAAGGCTGGCCCGGTTGGCGATCCGTTCGGCGATGGGACTGGAGGCACGGGTGGGGAGCGCTGACTACACGAGAGTGGAGAAGCCCTGGGGCTACGAGCTGCACTGGGCGAAGACCGACCGCTACGTGGGCAAAATCCTCCACGTGAACGCCGGACACGCGCTCAGCCTGCAGTACCACAACCGGAAGGAGGAGACGATACTCCTCTGGGCCGGGCAACTGCTGTTCGAGATTGAGCAGAACGGATCGCTCACGCGCGTCGAGATGAAGCCGGGCGACCGGGTCCACGTGGCGCCGAAGACCGTGCATCGCATGACGGCGCTGCAGGACTGCGACATCTTCGAGGTGTCCACGCCTGAGATCGACGACGTGGTGCGGCTGGAGGACCGGTACGGGCGGGAAGACGCGGGGAGGACGTAGAACAGAAGCCAGAAGACAGAAGCCAGAAGCCAGAAGGCAGAATGGAGAAGCCAGAATTCAAAACGCGAGCCATCAACATCCCGCCTGACCCACTGGCCCTGACACGGGTTATGACGCAGCCCGTGGATACCTGATTCCCGCTCGTCATTCGGCCCGCAGCGCCACGAGTGGGTCGACGCGGGCGGCGCGGCGCGCGGCAAGGAAGCTCGCTGCCCCGGCGACGAGGATCAGCGCCGCCGGCGCCATGAGAAACGACACGGGGTCGACGCCCGTCACGCCGTAGAGCAGCGCCGACAACGAACGGGTAGCGATGGAGGCCGCGGCGACGCCGAGCGCGGCACCCGCGGCGGCCAGCCACAGAGTCTCCCGCACGACCATCGCGACCACCTGCCCGCCGCTCGCGCCAAGCGCCATCCGGACGCCTATCTCCACGGTCCGCTGTGCAACAGCAAAGACGGCCACCCCGTAGAGGCCGATAGTGGCCAGGACCAAGGCGAGGCCGGCGAGGCTGCCGAACAGCGCCGTCCTGAACTGCTGGCGCCCGACCGCTTCGGACACGACATCGTCGAGCGTGCGAACGGGCCCGACGGAGATCTCGCGGTCGACGCCGTGCACGGTCTTCGCCAGGCTGCCCGCCAGCTGGCTAGGATCTCCAGCGGTTCTCGCTACGAGCACCATATTCCTAAAGGGGTACTGCGGAAAGGGCGCGTAGAGCGTTTCGCGCACCGGTTCATCCAGTCCGTGGTACTTCACGCTCCCAACGACTCCGACAACCGTCGCACGCGTCCCCTTGCGGCCGACCGGGACGACCTTACCCACACAGTCCAGCGTGCCGAACAGGCGCCGGGCCGCGCTCGCGTCGAGAATCGTTACCGCCGGCGCGTTCGCACTGTCCGCCGCCGTGAACGTCCGCCCGCGGAGGAGGGGGATTCCCAGGGCGGCGAAGAACTCCGGGGTCGGGTTCAGCATCCCGAACTGCAACGAGACGAGCCGACTGGTGCGATCGGGCATCTGGATGAACACGCTCATTCTGGAGCGATTCGGCGGCAAACCGTTCGCGGCGGCGGCAGCGCGGACGCCGGGCAGTGCGCGGGTCGCGGCTACCAGTTGATCGGCGAGCTCTATCTGCTGCACCGGCGGGACCGACCGCCCCATCGAGGTGTTCAGCTCCACTGTCACGACATGCTCCCGGGTGACACCGATGTCGGTCCCCACCAGTCGCACGAAGCTCCGCGTGAGGAGCGTCGCGCCCACGAGGAGGACGAGCGAGACCGCCAACTCGGCGACCACGAGAGCCGAACGCGTGCGCCGAGCCTTCCGTCCCGGTGCGAGGGAGCGCCCCTCCGCCCCTGGTTGCAGTTCCTCATCTGCTGTGAATAGCCGCCACGCCGGTGCGGCCGCCGAAATGAGCGCCGCGAGCACCGACATGCTCAGCGCGAAGAGCAAGACCGGCAGGTCCACGCGGATGGCGTCGAGTCGGGGCAAATCCGCCGGCTCCAGCCAGCGAAGCGCGGCGACCAGCCAGGAAGCCAAAACGATGCCGAGACCGCCGCCGACGAGCGCGATGAGCGTCGCTTCCGACAGCGCGTGGACGACCAGTCGGTAGCGGGGCGCGCCGAGTGAGATGCGCAGCGCCACCTCACGAGCACGCGTCGTTTGCCTCGCCAGCAGCAGGTTAGCCACGTTCGCGCAGGCAACAAGGAGCACGCAGGCCACGGCGCCGAATAGCAGCCAGAGCGCAGACCGCAGCGGGCCGGTCAGGTCCTCAGGCAGCGAGAGCAGAACGGCTTCATAGCTCTCGGCCCAGTCGGGGTGATTCTGCCGGAAGGCCCGGGCGGTTGTCTGCAGGTCAGGGCGAGCCTGCTCGAACGTAAGGCGCGGAGCAAGGCGCCCGACGATCTGGCCGAATGGCATCCCTGACGGCCACCGTTCCGACGCATCGACGGGCACCCAGAGATCGGGAGGGTCAGGAGGCGCCCCGATACGCGTCCGGCTCTCGACTGGGAACGTAACGCTCGGTGCGAGCACGCCGACGATGGTGTGCGGCGCGGAGTCGAGGCGAACCTGGCGACCGACGACCCTGGGGTCGGACCCGAAGCGGCGCCGCCAAAGACCGTCGCTGATGAGGATCTCGCGCGTGGTGGGATCTCCAGGGAGTCGGCCCAGCGCGGTTCGTACGCCGAGGACCGCGAAGAACTCGGGCGACACGTACGCGCCCTTGACGGTCTCGAAGCCGGAACTGGCGTCGAGGGCGACTGTGTCCCTCTCGCACAGGGCGAGCGACTGGAGCGCACGGCTTCGCTGTCTCCACTCCTCCAGGTCAACCGCCGCAAAGCCGTATGGGATGACCTCGCCTGTTGTTCGCACCCGGACCTGAACGAGGACGAGACGCTCCGCGTCCCGGTACGGAAGTTCGCGGACCAGAACGCCGTAAACGACACTGAAGATCGCCGTGCCAGCGCCGATGCCGAGTGCCAGGGTGAGAGCCGCCGTGGCAGCGAAGCCCGGGCGGCGCAGGAGGGAGCGGCTCGCGTGCCGGATCTCCAGCCAGAGCCAACCCGGCCATCGCACGGCGCCCACATCGGTCTCCTTTCGCGCTGACGGTTGGTTCGACACGGCGCAAACACCACCTGATTGGTGCACGAGCGTCAAGACGATCGGCAGATAGTGTAGCGCCGTCGTCCGCGGGCGCCACGCTTTTCGCAGCAGTGAAGTTCATGAGCGACAAGGGCGAGCCCCCCGTGGCCTGGCCTGGGACCTTCACGGCCGCTCCCCTGATCCGAGGCGATCGCGCTACCACGGGCGATTGTTCTTCGCTTCAAGGGGGGCGCCTACGCGCCTGACGGCGCTCCGGCGCTCTCTCTTGTTTACAGTGGAGGAGTTATCCCAGTACGCGGCATGGTACTGGTGGTTGAGGGTGGTGGAAATAACAAAGAAGCCCGTGGATATTGACTCCACGGGCCTCTTGTTTACGAAGTGACGGAGGTTTACCTTAAAATGGCACCTCGTCGTCGCCGGGCATCGCCGCGGCCGCCTCGTGACCGCCCGCATCGTGCCCGGCGTCCTCGCGCTCGGCCGCGTCGCGACGCGGCCCGCCACCGAGCAGGGTCACCTTGTCGGCCGTCACCTCGACGCTCGTCCGATCGTTACCTTCCTTGTCCTTCCATTTCTGCGTCTTCAGCCGGCCCTCGATGTAGACCTGTTTGCCCTTGGTCAGGTACTGCGCTAGCGTCTCGGCCGCCTTCCCCCAGAGGTTGATGCGGTGCCACTCCGTCTCTTCCTTCTTCTCGCCGTCACGACCTTTGTAGGTCTCCGTCGTGGCGACGCTGAACTTGGCGACAGGCGAGCCGCCGCCGGTGTAGCGAAGTTCCGCGTCCCTGCCGAGGTTGCCGACCAGGATCACGCGGTTCACGGTGCCCATTGAAACGTCCTTTCTGTAGCCGCCTGTCGTCGAGGCGTGATTGCGTCAGGGCCGGCCCGGGGTCTCCTCTTTCGCCGGGGGCCGACGGATGATCTGATCGAGCCGCTGGCGCGCGAGCCTGCCGGCGTCCGTGTTCGGGAAGTTCTTGACGACGTACTCCCAGCTCTCCCGGGCGCGGTCGGTCTGCCCGATGGCGTTGAGCGCCATCCCGCGCTTGAAGTACATGTCGGGGATGAGCTTGCTGTTCGGGTAGTCGGAGATGCCGCGGTCGTACGCCGCGGCCGCCTCCCTGTACATCCCCTGCAGGTAGTAGCTCTCGCCGATGAAGTACTGCGCGTCGCCGGCCTGCTCGGTGCGCCCGTAGCTCCGGATGTAGTTCTCGAATCCCGAGATCGCGAGGTTGTACTGTGCGCCCACGTAGTCGGCCCACGCCATTTCGTAGAGGCGCTTGGGGGACACATTCGGGTTCACCGCCGCGGGCGGCGGCTGGCCCGCCCCGCCGGCCTGGCCCGCCGCCGCGTCGGCGCCGACCGCCGCGGGCGCCGCGCCCCCGGCCGGCGGGAGGGCGATTCGGACGGCCTCGAGTTCCTGCGAGATCGAGCTGATGCGCACGTTGTTGTCGTCCACCTTCTCCCGCACCACGCGGAGGTCGCTCGAGATGGTGTCAACCAGCAGCTTCTGGTCGGCGAACGCCTTGCGGGACGCGCCCGCCTGGTCGTCCAGCTTCGTGCCCACCGCGCGCAGCGTGTCGTTCAAAGCGGCCAGCTGCGCCCGCAGCAACGCCGTCTGTTCCTGCAGCATGCGGATCTCCGCCATCATCTGCTGGTGCTCCTTGTTGGCGGCGGGCGCCGGAGCGGCCACCGTCAGGAGCAGGGCTGCCGCCAGGACGAATCGGAGCATGCGTTCTCGCGCCATAACCATGAACCTGTTTCGAATACGGTGTTCCCGGGCCCGGCCATTGTCCCACGTCCGGCCGGGCATCCCTACTTCTGCGTGACGACGAAATGGTCCCGACGGTTTGCGGCCCAGGCGGCTTCGTTGTGGCCGGGGTCGAACGGGAACTCCTTGCCGTAACTCACCGTGCGGATTCGGTCGGCCAGGATCCCGAGCGACACCAGATAGGTCCTGGCGGCGACGGCCCGGCGTTCACCGAGCGCCAGGTTGTACTCGGCCGTGCCTCGCTCGTCGCAGTGCCCCTCGATCGTGAAAACCCACGACGCGTTCTTCTTCAGCACCTCGGCGTTCCCGTCGAGGGTCTTCTGGCCCTCGGCCGACACCTCCGCGCTGTCGTAATCGAAGAAGACCGGCTTGAGCGGCGAGTTCTTGTTGATCTCGTCGAGCGAGGACGAGGACACGCGGTCCTCGACCAACGGCGCGGGGGGGACCACCGCAGGCACTCTCACCGGTTCGGCGGGAGCCGGCGGCTTGGTCGGCGCCGCAGCCACCGGCGGCGGAGGCGGCGGCGGAAGGGGCCGCGTCTCGGGTGACACCTTCTTGTGACAGGCGCCGGCCGACAGGGCCACGAACGCCAAGAGAACGATCAAGCCCGACAGACCCCAACGACTTCGCATGTGCATTCCTCCCAATCGCTATTTCGACCAATCCGGCGTTTGATTGTTCCCGAGCTTCGTCAGCTGCCGCAGGTCCTTGCCGGTGCGCTCGATCGTGTAGAGCTGCCGCTTGCCCGTGCGCGTCGAGCTGAACGCGATGTGCCGGCCGTTCGCGGAGTAGCCTGGGCTCTCGTTGCTGCCCTCGCCGAAGGTCAACTGGCGGCGCTCGCCGGTCGCGATGTCGAGCACCTTGATGTCGAACCCCGGCCCGGTGCGGGCGGAATAGGCGATCTCGTTGTACGGAGCCGGCGACCACGTGGGCCGGTCGCAATACGATTCGTGCGTCATCGCCCGCAGGTTGAGTCCGTCGGTGTCCACCACGTAGATCTGCGGCGAACCCGAACGGTCCGACGTGAACGCGATCTGATTGCCGGACGGGGAAAACGTCGGCGTCGCGTCGCTCGCCGGGTGGTTGGTGATCCGCCTGATCCCGGACCCGTCCCGGTTCATCACGTAGATCTCGGCGTTCCCGTCCCGGTTCGACTGGAACGCCAGCTTCGTCCCGTCCGGCGACCAGACCGGCAGGAAGTTCTCCTCGCCTCTGCCGTGCAACGGGTTCTCGGGAGGCGTGGCCTGGTAGATGTTGGCGATGAAGATGTCCGGGACCCCGCGGATATACGACGTGAACGCGATCGACCGCCCGTTGGGCGACCAGGTGGGATTGATGTTCAACGTGCGGTTGACGGTCAGCCGCCGCTGGGTCGCGCCATCGTAGTCGCAGATGTAGACTTCCTTCACGACGCGGGACTCCACGGTTCCCGTGAGCCGGATGCCGTCTCGGTCCGACACGAACGCGATCTTCGTCCTCGCCACGCCCCGCAGCGCGAGTTGCGTCTGGAAAATCTCGTCGGACACCGTGTGCGCGAAGAAACGCGGGTTCGACGCCGCGGCGGTGTACTCGCGCCCGAACGCCGATTGCCCGGCCTTCACGCCGAAGAGCCTCACCTCGACACGGAGCGAGTCGCCCTGTCGCTGCACCGTCCCGATGACCAGGCCGTCGGCGCCGAGTTCGCGCCAGCGGTCGAACGGGATGCCGCCGAGCGAACGCGCGGCCGGGATGGAGGCGTACGTGTCCCGGGGGATCATGTCGAATTCGCGCTCGAAGTTCAGGTCGTCCCACAGCACCTGGCCGATCGTCTTCGCGGCCTCGACGGTTTCCGAGTCGTTCGAGAGCGCAATGAAGTCCGGCACGGCGTAGCGGGGGAGTGCGCCCGGTTCGCCCGTGATCGTGATCGAGACCGCCGGCGGCTGCTGTTGCTGGCTCGCAGGCGCCTGCGCGTCGGCCGAGATTGCCAGCGCCGCGCAGCCCGCGGCGAGTGACGTGGCGAGGAGGAACGTCTTTCGGCTCATCAGCGTTGGTACTCGAATCTCAAGTAGATGGTGAGGCTCGGAAACGTGTACGCGGGCGGCAGCGGCGGCAGCCGCCCGAGCCGCTGGAGCGCGCCCTGGGCGGTGAGGTCGAGCACGTAGCCCGCTGATTGTTCGACGCCGATCTCCGTGATCCGGCCGTCGCGCAGGATCGTGAACCGCATCACCGTGATGCCGGCCACGCCCTGCCGGGAATTCCAGTTCTCCGTGATTCGCCGCGTCATGATCCGGAGATAGTCGGGGCAGCAGAAATCACCCACGTCGAGCGACCCGCCGGTGCCCCCGCCCCCCGTCGCCAGGCCGAGGCCGAGCCCGCTGACGCCGGTCTCGGCAAAGCTCGACCCGAACTTCTCTTCCGGGCCGGTGGTCGGAATCCGGCCGGTCGCGCCCTCGGGCGCGGCCTTGACCTCCCACGGCGGCTCGGTGGACTTCGGCGGTTTCTTCGGCGCCTTCGGCGCCGGCACGGGCACCGTCATCTCCGGCGTCCTCGCGGCCGGCGGCCTCACGGGTTCCGGCCGCGCCTCGGGCGCCGTCACCACCCGCTGGACCGGCCGTCCGCCGAGAGGGTTGGCCCCCCCATTGTCCGGCCCGCGCCCGCCGCCCAGGCTCACCGTCATCACGACCTTCGGCACGGCGGTCGCCGCCCCGCCCAGCCATCGGGCCGGACCGAAGATCAGCGCGGCCACCGCCAGCACGTGCAGCGCGCTCGAACACAGGACCATGGGGCTCAGCCCACGCGCCTCACGTTCGCGGTCGACGAGGATGGCGGTCACGGCTTCCATGGCGATCCCCGGGATCAGCGCCGCTCGGGATATTTCGCGACGAGCCCGATCTTCTCGACGCCGCCGTCCTTGAGACGATCCATGACGTCCACGAGGTCCTGCACGCTGAGGCCTCCGTCGCTCTGCAGGAAGACCTGCTTGTCCGAACGCCACCGCATGGCCTGGCGCACACGCTCGGCGAGGAACTCGAACGGCACCGAATCCTGGCCGAGCCGCACCCGGCGGTCCTTGTGGAACGACAGCGGCACGGTGACGAACAGGCGCTGGTCGTTGATCTCCTGGGCCCGGCGCGACTGCGGCAGGTTCACGTCGAGGCCGCGCTGCATCATCGGCGCCGTGACCATGAAGATGATCAGCAGCACGAGCATCACGTCCACCAGCGGCACGACGTTGATCTCGTTGAGCGTCGCCACGACGCGCCGCGATCGCGCACGTCCGCCGCCGGCGCCCGCGTCAATCGGCTGAACCTTCGGCATCGCGTCTCGGTCGTCCTACGTAAAATTGCGCTCGGCGATATTCAGGAACTCGAGCGAGAGGTCGTCCATCTGGGTGGCGAACACTTTCACCCGGTGCGCGAGCAGGTTGTAGAAATACACGGCCGGGATCGCGGCGAACAGTCCCGCCGCGGTCGCGATCAGCGCTTCGGCGATCCCCGGCGCCACCACCGCGAGGCTGGTGGACGCCGTCTGGCCGATGCTGTCGAACGCGCTGATGATGCCCCACACCGTGCCGAACAGCCCGATGAACGGCGTGATGCTGGCCGTGGTCGCCAGGAAGGGGACGCGGTGTTCCAGCCTGTTGATCTCGACCGCCGCCGCCCGCAGCAGCGCCCGATCGACCGCCGGCAGGCTGCGGAGAGTCGGCCGCGCCGGAGCGGCGCCCGGCACGATCGTCTGCGCCGTCACCAGCGTGCCGCCGGACTGCCGCAGTTGCGTGTTCAACTCGGCATATCCCGATTGGAAGATCCCGACGAGGGGGCTGTCGCTCAACGACCGGCACACCGCGTGCACCTCCGAGAACTTGGTGCTCTTGCGGAAGACGTCGAGGAAGCTCGCCGACTGCCGTTCGGCCCGGCGGAACGTCCACAACTTGTAGAGGATGACGCCCCAGGAGGCGACCGAGAAGATCACGAGGATCAGCAGGACGAGTTGTGCAATCAGGCTGGAGCGGAACACCAGCCTGAGCAGGTTCCCGCCCAACCCACCCTCAGGCGGAGCCGCGCCTTGCACCTGCAGTGCAAGCGCCAGGTATCCAAGCGTGCGCAAACGTGCCTCCGCTTCATGGATCTCGCGCCGCTGGGACAGCGCAGTTGTCCTAGATTAGCACGAGCCACAATAGCTGTCAAATGTATGATATCATTGCGCTTCCAGGCTTTTTCGACTCGTCCTCGTGGGGACGTGCATGCTCCGATTCCTCGCCATTCAGAACCTGGCCGTCATCGAAGAGGTCGAGATCGAATTCGACGCGCGACTCAGTGTCCTGACCGGCGAAACCGGCGCCGGCAAGTCGATCCTGGTCGAGGCCGTCGGCCTCCTGCTCGGCGGCCGCGCCTCACCGGATCTCGTCCGAACCGGTGAGGAATGCGCCACGGTCCAGGCCGTGTTCGATGCCGAGGATGGCAGCGAACTGCTCGTTCGGCGGGAGGTCACCGCGCAGGGCCGAAGCCGGGCATTTGTCAACGGCTCGCTGGTCACCGCCGCCGCGCTCCGCGACCTGGGCGCGCGGCTGGTGGACCTGCACGGGCAGCACGAGCACCAGGCCCTGCTCGACCCCGAAACGCACCTCGACCTGCTCGACCGGTTCGCCGGGCTCGAGGAAGAACGGACCCTCGTCGCCGGCGCCTTCACGACGCTCCAGGCCGCGCGCTCGGCGCTCGAGCGCGTCCGCGCGCTCTCCCGCGAGCGCGACTCGCGGCTCGAGCTGATCGAGTTCCAGCTCGCAGAACTGGACAGGGTGCAGCCGCGTGAAGGCGAGGACGACACGCTGGCGTCGCTTCGCACGCTCCTGTCCAGCGCCGAGCGCGTGCGACGGCTATCCGACGAAAGCTACTCGATTCTCTACGATCGGGATGACGCGGTCCTGGCCGGCCTCGGGCAGGTGTGGCGGCGGGTGGGGGAGTTGGCGACGCTCGACGCGCGCTTCGCGCCTTATCTCGAAGCGCGAGACGGCATCAAGTCGCACCTGGAGGACCTGGCGGCATTCCTCCGCGGTTACGCGGCCAGCATCGACGCGTCGCCCGCCCGGCTCCAGGAAGTCGAGGACAGGCTCGCACTGCTGGAACGACTCAAGCGGAAGCACGGACCGACGCTCGCCGACGTCCTGGCCAGGCACCGGGCGCTCCGAGAGGAGCGCGCTAGCCTCGAGTCGCTGAGCGACCGCCTGGCGGCGGCGGAGTCCGAGGTCTCACAGGCGTCCGCGTCATACCTGGCCGCGTCGCAGAAACTGTCGCGGCTCCGGCAGCTGGCCGCGACCCGTTTCGCCGACGCGCTCGAGGGCCAATTGGCCGAACTCGCGATGGAGCACACCCGCTTCGAAGTCCGGTTTCGGAACGGCTGGCCTCCTCCGAGCGACCAGTGGACCATCCGTGGCATCGACGTCGGCGAGTTCTACGTCTCTCCCAATCCCGGCGAGGAGCTTCGTCCCCTTGCGCGCATCGTCTCGGGCGGGGAGATGTCGCGTATCATGTTGGGAATAAAGAGCTTAGCGTCTTTGGACCAAGCAGGGAAGACGCTGGTGTTCGACGAGGTGGACGTCGGCATCGGCGGACGCGTGGCCGATGCGGTCGGCAGCAAGCTGCGGGCGCTGGGAGCCACGTTCCAGGTACTGTGCATCACGCACCTGCCACAGATTGCCGCCTACGGCGCTCATCAGTACCGCATCCGCAAGGAAGTCCGCGACGGCAGGACGTCGACGGAAGTCGATGTCCTCGACCGCGCCGGCAGGGAAGCCGAGCTGGCGCGGATGATAGGCGGCGCGGATGTGACCGCCGCCGCTCGCGAGAGCGCACGGGAGATGCTCCGGATTCGCCAGGGCGAAAGCGAAGGCTATACGAAAGGCGAAAGCGAAAGAGCGAAAACGAAAGGTGCGAAACGATAGGCCCCATGGCCAGAAGATACCTGATTGAAACGTTCGGCTGCCAGATGAACGTCCACGACTCGGAACGAATGGCCGGGCTCCTCGAACAGGCCGGTTTCGAGGCGACAGAGGACGCCGAAGACGCAGACGTCGTCGTTCTCAACACGTGCAGCGTTCGCGAGCGCGCAGCCGAGAAGCTGTTCTCCAGGCTCGGCGAGCTGAAGACGATTGGCCAGGACCAGGGCAGCCGGCCGCTGATCGCGGTGGCTGGGTGCGTGGCCCAGCAGGAAGGGAAGTCCATTCTCGGACGCGCGTCTCACGTCAACGTCATCGTGGGAACCCAGGCGGCTCGGCATCTGCCTCTCCTGTTGGAGGAGGCCGCGGAAACCGGGAAACCCCAGGTCGATCTGAACCCCTACGAGGACGTCAGCTTTCCGCTCGGGATCGCCCGCCGGTCGGACGCGGTCAAGGCCTTCGTCACGATTCTCGAGGGGTGCAACGACTTCTGCGCGTTCTGTGTCGTGCCCTACACCCGGGGGCACGAGCGGATGCGCTCGAAAGCGGAGATCCTCGCCGACGTGGAAGAGGCGGCGGCAACGGGCAGAAGGGAAGTCCAGCTCCTCGGGCAGATCGTGAACCACTACCAGGCCCCGGACGACCCGGCGTGCGATTTCCCCGCGCTCCTCGCAGCCGTCAACGACATCCCGGGCATCGAGCGAATCCGCTTCGCGAGTCCCCACCCGAGGCACGCCTCCGATCGCCTCGTGGCTGCGATTCGCGACCTGCCAAAGGTCTGCAAGCACCTCCACCTGCCTGTCCAGTCCGGCTCGACGCGGGTCCTCCAGGCGATGCGCCGCCGCCACACGCGGAAGGACTTCCTGGACCTCGTTGACCGGCTGAGGCGGGCCATCCCGGACATCGCGCTGTCGACCGATATGATCGTCGGGTTTCCAGGGGAGTCCGAGGCGGACTTCAGGGAAACCCTGTCACTGGCCGAAACGGTCGGCTTCAGTTCGATGTTCTCGTTCAAGTACTCGGAACGCCCGAATACCCTTGCCGCGAAACGCCTGAAAGACGACGTGCCCGAGGACGAAAAAGGACGCCGGCTCTCGGAACTGCAGGAACTGCAACGCGGGATTCAGTGGCGCCTCCACCGCGCCGCGGTGGGGCACGTGTTCGACGTGCTGGTTGACTCCAGGAGCCGCCGACGCGCCCACGAACTGGCGGGGCGGAGCTCGGGGAACGCGGTCGTCAACCTGCCTGGCCAGGCGGAATGGCTCGGGCGGACGATCCCGGTGAAGATCCTCCGCGCCGGGCCGAACAGCCTCTGGGGCGAGCCCGTTGAGGCGACGGCGGTTGACACCGCCGCCGGCGGTATCTACGTTATAGACAAGCGGCGATCGCCAGGCGGCATCGGCTAGTCGGCAGGGAGCAATGATGCAGGTCGAGATGACAATCAAGGGCCTGATGGTGGACCCGATCACGCACATGCCCATCATCATCCTGCGCGACAGGGACGGCCAGCGGGTGCTGCCGATATGGGTCGGCATCTTCGAGGCCAACGCGATCGCGCTCCAGATGGAGAACATCCTGACCCCGCGTCCGATGACGCACGACCTGCTCCGCAACATCATCGAAGACCTGTCCGGGATGGTGACGAAGGTCGTCATCGCTGACCTGAAGGACAATACGTTCTACGCCCTCATTCACGTCGAGACCTCGTCGGACACGATCGCGATCGACGCCCGGCCGAGCGATGCGATCGCGCTGGCGCTTCGCGCGCAGGCTCCGATCTTCGTCGAGGAGGCGGTGATCGACAATGCGAAGGGAGTCGATTTCGGCACCGACAAGGCGGACTCCGACCGCCTTCAGAAATGGCTGGAGAGTCTCGACCCCGAAGAACTCGGCAAGTACAAGATGTAGGCGCCACTTGGCGACGTCTGGAATCGTCGAAAACAGGCCTGTTTCTCTCAGTCGCCCCAGCCAGTCCCTCTGGTTGCGCTCTTCAATTGACACGGCGCGCGTCCGTTCCTAGAATAGCGGAGCCCGCCGAATGTCAACGGCTCGATAGCGATCCTGAACGCCTCTCATGATTCTCGCGATTGCCAACCAAAAGGGCGGCGTCGGAAAGACCACTACGGCGATCAACCTCGGAGCCGCGCTCGCGCTTCGCGGATTCAAGACAGTCCTGATCGATCTCGACCCGCAGGCCAACAGCACCATGTCGTACGTGGACGTGGCCGGAATCGCGCGCAGCCTCTTCGACGCGCTCACCGAACCCGCCTGCTCGATCGCCGACATCGTCGTGCCCACACCCGTCGAACGATTGTCGATCGTCCCGTCCAGGATCGGCCTGGCCAAGCTGGAGTCGAAACTGGTGGGGGAGATGGATGCGCATTTCAGGCTGAAGGACAAGCTCGAGCCTCTGACGAAGACGCACGAGGTCATCATCGTTGACTGCCCGCCGGCGCTCGGACTGCTGACCGTCAACGCCCTGGTCGCCGCCACGCACCTGCTGATCCCGATCCAGTCATCGTATTTCGCACTCGAAGGGACCGACGACCTTCTGGAAACGGTCGAGAAGGTCAGGAGTCGCGCGAACCCCGGGCTGGAGATCATGGGCGTCCTGATCACGATGCACGACAGGCGAACATCGCTCGCCCGCGACATACGGGCTCAGATCCAGAAGGTGTTCGGCTCGAAGGTCTTCAACACCGTGATCACCAAGAGCGTCAGGCTGGAAGAGAGCCCGGCCTACAAGGAATCGATCTTCACGTTCGCGCCGGACTCGAGCGGTGCGACCGAGTACTATTCGCTCTCAGAGGAGGTCATGGAGCGTGCCTAGGCGAGGCTTGCCCGAAACGGTCCGGATGCGTCACGACGAGCATTACGTTGAGGCACTTGCGGCATCGGCCGGGGCCCCGATCGGTCGGATGGTGCCGATCGAGCAGATCGACCCCAACCCCTCGCAGCCCCGGCAGATGATGGGTGACCTGTCCGAGTTGATCGCCTCGATCGGCGAGAAGGGGATCCTCGAGCCGCTCGTCGTTCGACAGCATGGGGACCGGTACCAGATTGTTGCTGGAGAGCGCAGGTACCAAGCGGCGGTTCAGGCCGGGCTCCAGGAGCTGCCAGTCGTCTTTCGAGATGCCGATGATGCCGAGGTCATCGAACTGGCGCTCGTTGAGAACCTGCAGCGCAAGGACCTGACACCTTTCGAAGAGGCAGACGCCCTCCAGGGCCTCGCGACACGGTGCGGCTACACCCATGAGGAGTTGGCCAAGAAGCTCAGTCGCTCCAGAACGTCGATTACCGAGTCTCTGACGTTGACGAAAATACCTGACGAGGTTAGAAACCTATGTCGGCTGGCCGACATTTCCTCTAAGTCATTGTTATTGGAGATAGTTAGGCAATCTGATCCTCAGAAAATGCTCCGGCTGGTCGAACGGATTGCGGCCGGGCACGCCACGCGAGAGTCCGTGCGTCGCGAGACGGCCAAACCCAGGCCGGCCAGCCCTGGACGGCCGCGGGCCTACGTCTTCAGCTATCGTCCGACGACGAAGGCGTTCACGATGAAGTTGCAGTTCCGCAAAGGCAGCGTCGAGCGGCAGGAGATCATCGACACGCTCGAATCCATTCTCACCGAACTGAAACAGGCTTGACCGGGCCCCCGGAGACCGCCGGGGAGGGGGGGAGTGATGGACCCTGGCCGGTGGGTCGGTCTGGCTCGGCGAGGGTTGTTTGTCCTCGTGTTCCGTGTAGGTTAACATAATATACATTATCAGACACTATCATTTTCTCGTTCAAAACACCCCTGTGCAAATTATGTGGACGCCATCCGAGCACTCGCCGCCCCAGGACCCCGACGCCTCGTCCGCCGACTGGCATCGGCCCGGGCCGTCTCCAACTGCTGCCGTTCACCATGGTTCCCTGACCGCGCCGCACGCTCCTGTGCTATCTTTTCTGCGCTCGCATGTTCCGCATCCTCGACCGCTACACGCTCCGTGAAATCCTGCCGCCGTTCTCGCTGGCGCTCCTGGTCTTCACGTTCATGCTGATGATGCAGCAGATCGAGCGGAGCGCCCAGGCGCTCCTCGCGAAAGGCGTGTCCATCCCCGTCGTCGTCAAGATGCTCGTGCTGCTCGTCCCGATGGCGCTCGCCGTCACGATCCCGATGGCCTACCTGCTCGGCATGCTGGTCGCCTTCGGCCGTCTCTCGGGCGACAGCGAATGGGTGGCGATGCAGGCGTGCGGCGTGACCCTCCTGCGGATGCTTCGCCCCGTTCTGACCCTCGCGCTGCTGTGCTGGGCCGCCACACAGTGGGTGCTCATTGACGGCGTGCCCCGCAGCAACCAGGCCTACCGGGAGCTGGAATACAGCGTCGTCGCCGCCAGGGTCGAAAGCGAGATCAAACCGAGGATTTTCTTCGAGGATTTCGCCAATATCGTCTTCTACGCGCGGGACACGGCCCCGGGCGGCCACGGTTGGAGCGATGTCTTCGTGGCCGACGTCGGCAAGCCGGGCGCGCCCCAGGTGTCCCTGGCTCGAACGGGCCGGATGCTGCTCGACCGCGCCAATCGGAGGGTGCAGCTGGTGCTCGAGGACCGCGTGACCTACCAGATGGGCACCGACGCGAGCGGCCGCGCGGAGTTCGAAGAGAACCCGTCGAAGATCCTCATCACCGATCTGGACCCGGAGAAGGTCTTCCCGAGAGCCGCCCTTCTCAAGGGCGAGCCCGAGAAGACCGTCGCGGAACTCAGGGAGAGCATCGCCGAGATGCGGAAACAGGGGCTGCCGACCGAGCGGCCGGAGTACTACATCCACCAGAAATTCTCCATCCCGGTGGCCTGTTTCGTCTTCGCCCTGATGGGCCTCGGCCTTGGCGTGAGCACCAGCCGCGGCGGCAAGCTCGGGGCCTTCGCGCTGGGCAGCGGCGTCATCTTCGCCTACTACATCGTCATGTTCCAGGCGCGCTCCCTGTCGCTCGGGGGACGCTTCCCCGCCTGGCTGGCGGCCTGGCTGCCGAACATCGTGCTCGGCCCGATCGGCGCGGTCGTGCTGTATCGCCGGGCACGCTCGTCGGGGAGTTCATTCCAGCTCGTCAACCCAGCGGTCGCCTTCCTCTCGAAATTCCTGCCGGCCAGGCCGAATGGCGCCGACGGGACGGTCCGAACGCCGGCCCGGCCGATCGTCGTCGTGCGATTCCCCAGGTTCTGGCTTCCCAGGCTCGGTATCCTCGACCTCTACATCGCCCGGATGTATATCCGGCTCCAGGCGCTGACGTTTGCCAGCCTCATGGGGATCTTCTACATCTCCACGTTCATCGATCTGTCCGACAAGCTCTTCCGCGGTACGGCGACGACCGATCTGATGCTGCGGTACTTCATCTTCCAGACGCCGCAGTTCGTCTACTACGTGATACCCCTCTCGGTCCTCATCGGCACGCTCGTCACGGTCGGAGCCCTCACGAGGAACAGCGAACTGATCGTGATGCGGGCGTGCGGCATCAGCTTGTATCGGGCCGCGGTCCCGCTCTTCGCGCTCGCCGCCGCGTTCAGCGTTCTGCTTTTCGCCATGGAGGAGTACGCGCTGGCGTCGGCAAATCGTCAGGCGATGGACCTCTATTACCAGATTCGATTCGGAAGCCCTCGAACGGTGAACATCCTGAACCGGAGATGGACCGCGGGCAAGAACGGGGACATCTACCACTACGACTTCTTCGACCCGCGGCGCGGAGAGTTGCACGGCTTCTGGAAGTACGAGTTCGACCAGAAGGACTGGCGGTTGTCCCGGATTACCTACACGGCGTCGGCGCGGTTCGACCGGGCTTCTTCGAAACCGGATGCACCCATGGGCACGTGGAGAGGCCGCGATGGGTGGACCCGGCAGCTCAAGCCGGGTGGCGATTCCGAGTACTCGGCGTTCTCCGAGCGGACCTTCGCGATGGAACCCGCAGACTACTTTGGCACGGAACAGCCCGAGGCGGCGGCGATGACGTACGCGGACCTTCGCGATTATATAGACAGCATGGAGGGGTCCGGGCTCAACGTCCTGCAGCAGCTCGTGGATCTCCACCGCAAGATCTCCTTCCCATTCGTTACCATCGTGATGACGCTGCTCGCCGTTCCGTTTGCCGTCTCGACGGGCCGCCACGGAACGCTGTATGGCATCGGCATCGGCATCGTGCTCGCCATCGTCTACTGGACCGCGAACAACCTGTTCGGTGTCGTGGGCACCGCCGGCCTCATCACGCCCGCGCTTGCGGCCTGGGCTCCGAACCTGCTGTTCGGCGCCGGCGCGGCCTACCTGATCCTGACCGTCCGAACCTAGCCACCAGAACTGGTTTGATTGGGCAATTCCCCTTCATCGGTCAAGGAAAGCCTTCGTAATATGTCATACGATAGTCTTCGTATGGCTATGTACGAAGCGCTTCGTCTGACTATGTACGACTCTTTCCGTGCACGCCTCCACTCTGGGGTTGCACCTCGTTGCTGAGGATCAACCCAGGTGGGTGCTGATCAGCGAATTGAGTTGCCGGGAGAGAAGAACCGAACGTTGTCGAGGGCGAAGCGGCCCGCGGCCAATGGCTTCGAGTTGACGCTGTCCACGACGAACAGTACCGTTCTGACACCGGCCACTTGGGGAGGTCCGGTGAGAGACTCGCCTACCGGGATCATGTCCGCAAAAGGAATGACGACATCTCGCACCGACTGGTCCAGGTAGACCGACCGGCGCCAGCGCTTCCCTTCCCCAGCCGTCAACACTCGCAGTTGGACCGAGATCCGCATCGGCCCGTCGGCGGAGCCCATGAAGGCAATTCCGGTCGCGCGGCTGTCGATGGTGGTCGTCGCGTTCAACGCGGCGTACGGGATGGCGGACTCTCTGCCGGCGAGCGCATATCGGAGCGCAACGCCGCCACCCTCCCGGTCCAGTTCAGCCCGCGATCCGGGTCCACGTTCGACGCCCCACAGCTTGTCCCCCGACGCGAGTCGAAACAGAGGCCCGCTCATGTCGATCGGTGGAGGCGCAGGCGGCCCCTGGACCTTGCCGGCGAGAATCGGATTGCCGACGATCCACGGCACGAAGCCCTCGGAGCCATGGGAAGGCAGCCAGACCTCGGCACGGTAGGTCCCGGGGCGATCGCTGGCATAAACCAGTTCGCCCGCCGCAGCGCGGTGGACCTCCACCCCGTCTCTGAACAAAACGATCGACCCGTCCGCCGGCGTATTGGCCCGAACCCGGACGATGGCAGGGTCTGAGAGCGGCAGGGAATCGCCCTCGGAGGCGGTGGCGGACCCGCTCTTCGCCGAGAACTCGAATGCGGCGGGCGCCGCCAGGGCGTCAACCACCGTGTGCAGGTGGCCGGCCCGAATAGCCTCGACAATCGACTCGGCGTCCCGGGCGGCATCTCTCGAGAGCGCCTCGGGCAAACGGACCCGCAACGAGGCCACTTCGAAGGCGGCCTGGTATGACGGCACGCGCAGGAAGACAGGATTGGCGTAGGGCTCGGGACCGTCGCGGAGCCCCAGCCGGGCGTGCGCATCTGCGCCGGAGAGGATGACGACGCGGCGGTCCTTCGCCAGGACGTCGTACCTGGCCAGCATCGCGGGGCGTTGATACAGCGAGGCGATGGACGCCACCGGCCGGAACGGGTAGGTGGCCGCGGTGCGGACGAGCCGAGCCAGGGGCGCGTCCCGCCAGAGACTGTCACCGTTCAGCCATTCGATGCCGTCGAACGGGACCGCCCACCCCTGCCATGCGAGCCCGGGTTTTGCCGACAGCGGATGCGTCACGACCCCGAAGCCGCCCAGCCGCCTGACGTCCTCGGCGACGTCGCGGGGCTCCCCCGCCAGCGGGTATGGGGCGCGTCCGAGACCGAGCGCGGCGTAGTGACCGCCGCTCGTGCTGATCTCCACGGCGTCGATGCACAGCACCCCGGACCTGTACGCCGGGGCATCGGGCTGCCTGGTCCCATCGCCGTGGTCGGTGAGGATCACGAACTGCAGCCCCGCCTTCGCGGCGGCGGCAGCGACCTCGTCCACCGTGGCGGTGCCGTCGGAGCGCCGGGTGTGAACGTGGAAGACGCCGCGGATGACGGGCGAAGAGGGCCGCCACGACGGCGAGGGCGCGACGACCGGGAGCGGCGGCAGCAGGAGGAGGATGGCAACGAGAACGGCAGCCGCGAGTGCCGCCGTTCCCGTCAATAGGCGCTTACCCAGGATCACAGTGGTATGGCCCTGAGGTTGAGGCGATTACAGGCCGGCGTCGCTTTGCAGCGCCGACGCCCGGTCGGTGCGCTCCCACGTGAAGTCGGGATCGGTGCGGCCGAAGTGCCCGAACGCCGCTGTCTTCTTGTAGATCGGCCGCCGCAGGTCGAGTTCTTCCATGATGCCGCGTGGCGTGAGCTTGAAGTGGGCGCGGACGAGTTCCGTGATCTTGTCGTCGGAAACCCGGCCCTTGCCGTACGTCTCCACCATCACCGACACCGGCTCGGCCACCCCGATGGCGTAGGCCAGCTGCACCAGCAGCCGGTCAGCCAGTCCGGCGGCCACGCAGTTCTTGGCGATGTATCGCGCCATGTAGCAGGCCGATCGGTCCACCTTCGTGGGGTCCTTGCCCGAGAACGCCCCGCCGCCATGCGGCGCCGCGCCCCCGTAGGTGTCCACGATGATCTTGCGGCCCGTCACGCCGGCGTCGCCCTGGGGTCCCCCGATGACGAATCGGCCGGTCGGGTTCACGTAGACTTTCGTCTTTGCATCCACCATCCCGGCGGGAACAACGGGCTTGATCACTTTCTCGAGGATGCCTTCCCGCAGCGTCTCCTTGTCCACGAGCGCGCTGTGCTGGCTGGAGACGACGATCGTGTCCACGCGGACAGGCATGCCGTCCAGGTACTCGACGGACACCTGCGACTTGCCGTCCGGCCTGAGGTAGTCGAGCACGCCGCCGCGGCGCGCCGAGGACAGGCCCATGCAGAGCTTGTGGGCCAGCATGATTGGCAGCGGCATCAACTCGTCCGTCTCTCGGCACGCGTAGCCGAACATCAGGCCTTGATCGCCGGCCCCGCCGGGGTCGACTCCCAGGGCGATGTCGGGCGACTGCTCGTGGATCGACGAGAGGACCGCGCACGTGTCCGAATCGAATCCGTACTTGGCGCGGGTGTAGCCGATCTCCTTGATCGTTTCGCGGACGATCTTGGGGAAGTCGACGTAGCAGCTGGTGGTGATCTCGCCGGCAATCATGGCGAGGCCCGTGGTCACCAGCGTCTCGCACGCGACGCGGCCGACCGGGTCCTGCGCGAGGATGGCGTCGAGGATGGCGTCCGAGATCTGGTCGGCGATCTTGTCCGGGTGGCCTTCGGTCACCGACTCGGACGTAAACAGGTGGCGGCCGTCACGGCTCATTCGTCGAGGTCCTCCGGTTCTTCAAGTGTGTGGATACACCGAGATCTTCTGACTGTAGCTTCCATCGGACGCCCGGGTCAAGGGCGCGGGTGGAACCGCTCGTAGACCGAGCGCATCCGCACGTCGAGCACGTGGGTGTAGATCTGCGTCGTGGACAGGTCCGCGTGGCCGAGCATCATCTGGATGGCGCGCAGGTCGGCGCCGCGGTCGAGCAGGTGCGTCGCGAACGAGTGCCGAAGGACGTGCGGGCTGAGGCCTCGCGGCAGCCCGGCCCGCACGCCCTCGGCTTTGAGGATCTTCCAGAAGCCGACGCGGGAGAGCGCTCCCCCGCGGGCGTTGAGGAAGAGCCGCGGCGAGGGCCGGCCCTTGAGGAGCGCCGGCCGCCCCTCCGCGAGATAACGCCGGACCCACGCGACGGCCTGGTCTCCCGTCGGCACCAGGCGCTGCTTGCCGCCCTTGCCGGTGCACGTCAGGTAACCGGCATCGAGGTTGAGGTCCACCGCGCGAAGGCCCACGAGCTCGGACACGCGAAGACCGGTCGCGTAGAGCAGCTCGATCATCGCGCGGTCGCGGAGGCCTCGCGGCGTCTCGACATCCGGGGCGGCCAGGAGGCGGTCCACTTCGTCCACCGACAGGAACCGGGGCAGCGCCGGCCACGCCCGCGGCGCGTGGAGGTCGTCGGCGGGGCTCGCGTCGAGCCGCCGGTCGAGGACCAGGAACCGGTAGAAGCCGCGCACGCAGGCGACGGCGCGCGCGGTCGAGCGCGGGGAGAGGCCGGACGACATCAGTCCGCGGACGAACCCCTCGAGTTCCTGGCGCGACAACCCCTCGACCGGAACGCCCGCGGCCTCGGCGAATCGAGCCAGGGCCACTAGGTCGCGGCTGTAGCTCTCGAGGGTCAGCGGGGCGAGGCGACGCTCGACGCGAAGATGGTCGAGGTAGGCATCGACCGCGGTCGAAGGATCCGTCGCGTGCATGCGACGCTAGCTTCATGCGTCCGCGGCCGTCGAGTCAAGCCCGCGGGCCGTTTGACAGCCCGCGCCCACGGGACTAGTATCGTCGTTCTCGCGATCCGACTGGTTCCATCATGGTTGTTCAATCGAAGTGGCAGCAGCTCCCGACCGAAGCGATCAACCCCGCAAGCCTCGCCATCGACAAGCTCTCGCCGGCCGCAATCATCGACCTCATGATCGATGAGGACCGGAAGATCGTCGCGGCGGTCTCGAAGGAGAAGGAGCGGATCGCCCTGGGGGTAGAACTCATCAGCCAGGCGCTGAAGAAGGGCGGACGCCTCGTATTCATCGGCGCCGGCACCAGCGGACGCCTCGGCGTGCTCGAGGCCGCCGAGATCCCGCCGACGTTCGGCACCGCCCCCTCGCTCGTCAGGGCCGTGATGGCCGGCGGAACCCGGGCGCTTCTTCGGGCGCGCGAGAACGTCGAGGACAACTACGAGGAAGGCTCCCGCTCGATTGCCCGGCTCCGGCCGACCTCGAAAGACGTGGTCGTCGGCGTGTCCGCCAGCGGCATGACGCCGTTCGTGCGGGGCGGGCTCAACCGCGCGCGCCATGCCGGGGCGAAAATCATCTTCGTCACCTGCTTCCCGGGCACGGAGCTGCAGACCGCCGTGGACCTCACGATCGCGCTTGGCGTCGGCCCCGAAGTGATCGCCGGCTCCACGCGGCTGAAAGCCGGCACCGCTACCAAGATCGTGCTGAACATGCTCACCACCGGAGCCATGGTGCGGGTGGGCAAGACCTACGGCAACCTGATGGTGGACGTGCAGACGACGTCGGAGAAGCTGAAGGACCGGGCCAAGAGGATCCTGACGATCGTCAGCGGCATCGACTACCCCGCCGCCGACAAGGTGCTGAAGCGGGCGCACTGGAACGTGAAGGCCGCGATCGTGATGCAGAAGACGGGACTCGGCTACCGTCAAGCTCTGTCGAAACTCCGCCGTGCCGATGACGTCGTCCGCGAGGCGATCGGCGAGGACATCGAACCCCGCCTCCACGAACTGCTCGAACCGCAGGAGCGCCAGAAGAACACGCCCCACTCTTGACGCCGGCGGCGGCGGCGAAGATCCCGGGGACGCCGTTACACGTACTCGGGCAGGTGGACTCCGCCAGCGAGTTCCGCGATCGCCAGGCGAACCGCCCCGGTTGCCGGCGGATCGACGAGACGCCGCACCGTCGCCTTTGGCGCGAGTCCCCCCAGGCGCCGTGCCGCGTCGGCTGCCAGCCACCGGAGCCGGAAGATCCCACCGGACAACAGGAACGGGAATTCGTCCTCGAGCATCCCCAGCCGGCGAGCCACCGACCCGGCGGCCAGGCACAGCTCGTCGGACGCGCGGGCGAGGATGGCCGCCGACACCGCGTCGCCGTCCTCGGCGGCCTGCCCGACCAGCGGCGCGAGGGCCGCAATGGACGCGAGCGGCAGGTCGCCGCCGTAGACAATCGGCCCGATGTCGATCGGCTTCTCCACGTGCAGGTGGGCGAGGATGATTGGCGTCAGTGACGTGGCCGGCCCCCGGCCGTCCGAATCGCGCATCACCGCCGACAGCGCCTGCCGCCCGATCCAGTAGCCGCTGCCCTCATCGGCGAGGATGTATCCCCACCCGCCCGCTCTCGCGGCGCGGTTCCCGGCGTTGCGTCCGAACGCGATCGAGCCGGTTCCCGCGATGAGGACGATGCCGGGCGCATCGCCCGCGCCCGCCACCAGGGCCACCAGCGCGTCGTTGACGATCACGGTCCTGGTTCCGCGGGCGATCCGCCGCAGGATCCCGCCGAGGACCCGATAGTCGTCGGCGCGCTCGGCGCCGGCCATTCCGAGGCCGATCACGGCTGGCGCGATGTCGCGGTCGCCGATGGCATCGTCGATCACCTGGTGCAGTGCTTTCTCGACCGCCAGCTCGCCTCCGGTGCTGACGTTTGCGCCGGGCCCCCGCGCTTCGGCGATCACGCGGCCGGTGTCGTCCGCCAGCAGCCCGTGCGTCTTGGTCCCGCCCGCGTCGATGCCGATCACGTACTGCATGCGACCGCTCCTCTCGAGTCGTGGCGAGAATACGAGGCCGTCACACCGGTGTCAATCGGGCAGCCGCAACACCGGGCTCGCGCGACCTGACCGCGCTGTTTGACAACGCTCGGGTCGATTGTTACATTTGACTGTTTTCATGCACGCAACAAGCGCTTTCAGCTGCCGCCGCTTTCGCGGCGTTCTCTCCTGGGCCGTCGGCGCGATCGTCGGCGTTCTCGCCCTTGCCGCCCCGCTCGGCGCGGTCCCCGAGGGAACGCCGGACGCGGAAGTGCGCGCGCTCTGGGTGTCGCGCGCCGCGCTCGTCAGCCCGGACTCGGTGGCGGCGATGGTGAAGGCCGCCCATTCCGGGGGCTTCAACACGGTGCTGGTGCAGGTGCGCGGACGGGGCGACGCGTTCTTCAACGGCGGCCTCGAGCCCAGGGCGGCGGCGCTGGCCGCCCAGCCCGACTCGTTCGACCCTCTTGCCGCCACGCTGAGGCTCGCGCATGCGCAGGGCATCCGCGTGCACGCCTGGATCAACGTCGCGCTCGTGTCGAGCGCGGCCGAGCTGCCGGCGTCGCGATCGCACGTCGTCTACCGGCACCCCGAGTGGCTGATGGTGCCGCGCGCCCTGGCACGTGACCTGGTCCTGCTCGACGCCAGGAGCCAGTTGTACCTGGACAAGCTGGTGCGCTGGACGCGCGCCCAGAGTGCCGACGTCGAGGGATTGTACGCCTCGCCCGTGCCGGACGACGCGGTGGCCGCGACCGTGTCGGTCGTCGCCGACATCGTCGCGCGCTATCCGGTGGACGGCGTCCACCTCGACTACGCACGGTATCCGAGCGAGGAGTTCGACTACAGCCGCGGCGCGCTCGAAGCCTTCAAAGCGGACGTGCTCGGTTCGCTCGAGGTCCCGGCGCGGCGGCAGCAGGAGCGGGCGATCGGTTCGGACCTCGTCGCGTGGACCGAAGCGTTCCCCGAGCGATGGCTCGAGTTCCGCCGCCAGCGGCTCACGGCCCTGGTCACGAAGCTGCGCAGCAGCGTCAAGGCGAGGCGCCCTGACGTGATTTTCTCCGCCGCCGTCGCGCCGGACCCCAAGGAAGCCCGGGCCCGCCGACTGCAGGACTGGGGCGCATGGCTCCAGGAGGGACTTCTCGACGTCGCCTGCCCCATGGTCTACGCAACCGACAGCGCCGTGTTCACCTCCCAGGTGGCGGGTGCCAGGGGAACCGCCGGCGACAGGCCGGTGTGGGTCGGCATCGGCGCCTACCGGCTGTCCACATCGGAGACCGTCGAGAACATCCGGACCGCGAGACGCCTCGGCGCGCGGGGCGTCGTCCTGTTTTCCTACGACAGCATGGTCGGCCTGCCGCGCGGCCTCGACTACATGGCGCAGGTCGCGCGCGGGGCCTTCGAACGGTAGCCTGCGCGATGTCCGCGTTCCTGCAGGCGCAACGCGTTCTGGCAGACGGCATCGCGTCCCGCGTCGCTCCATGCGCCGTCATCGAAGTCGGCGACCGGTCGAAGGTGCTCTGGACGGAGGCCTCGGGGCGGCTGACCCTCGACGGAGCGGCGCAACCGGCTTCGGAAGACACCGTGTTCGACCTGGCGTCGCTGACCAAGGTGCTCGCGACGACCGCGTTCGCGATGGGGCTGGTCGCCGACCGTCGGCTCGACCTCGACGCGCGGGTGGGCGACTTTCTTCCAGGCTGGCGGGGAGAGGGACGGGAGACGGTGCGGATTCGAGATCTCCTGGCGCACTCGTCGGGGCTTCCCGCTCACAGGCCGCTCTACCGTTCCAGTTCGGGACGAACGGAATTCGAGCGTGCCGTCTGCTCGGAGCCGCTCGACTACCCGCCCGGCACCAAGTCCATCTACAGCGACCTCGGGTTCATCCTGCTCGGATTCGTGCTGGAAGACGCGAGCGGGGACACCCTCGACCGTCAGTTCGATATGATGTGCCGGGCGCTGACGGACGGGACAGCCGGCGCGCCCGCCACGTCCCGCGGAACGCCGCTCGAGATTCGCTTCCGTCCGCCCGCAGCCTGGCGGGAACGAATCGCCCCGACGCGGGCGTACGCTTCGCCGCGTGGCGAACCGTACGACGAGAACGCGGCGGCGCTCGACGGTGTCGCGGGGCACGCCGGGCTCTTCGGCACCGCATCGGCGGTCGGCACGCTGGCGCGGGCGATGTTGAATGCCGTGCTGGATCGCCACGACGAGCCGGTGCTGGCGAGCCACGAGGTCGCGCGTCATTTTGTCTCGAAGGCCGGCGTAGCAGCGAGTTCGCGCGCCCTCGGCTGGGACACGATGCTCACGACGTCCTCGTGCGGCACGCGCATGTCCGAACGGGCATTCGGCCACACGGGCTTCACCGGCACATCGCTGTGGGTCGATCCGGGCGCCGGAATTTACGTGGTCCTGCTCACGAATCGGGTCTACCCGGCGTGTGGGACGGCGGATGGGATCACACGGTTTCGACGGGCGATTCACGACGCCGTCATGAGCGGCGGGGCTTTCTCCAACCGGCCGGGCTGAACCCCCGTCCAAAGGGGGGAATGCCCGGCACCGACGCGCTATTGGTTCTGGCCGCGGCCCCCTGGCTGCGGCACCCCCTGGGCTCCGCCCTGCGCGCCTCGGCCTCCCCGCACGCCACCCGGGCCTCCCGGGAAACTCGGGAAATCAGCGCCCCCAGGCCCGGAACCCGGCCCGCCTCGACCTCCGGGCATCCCCGAACCGCCCGGTCCGATCCGCATGCCCGGCCGTACCTGGCCCGGCCCCACCAGCGTCGGCATGGACAGGAACAGCCACTCGTTGTAATGGGTGGCGCCGTTGTAGATCCGGAAGGACGCCTCGGTGCTCTTACTTCGCACGCCGATCATGCCGCCCCTCGGTCCGGCGCCGCGGCCGCTCTGGTTGCCCTGCGTGATCGCGCCCGACCGGGAATCGAACGTAAAGCCGGGCTGGCCGCCCTGGGACGCACCTCCCCGCCCGGGTGTCTGTCCCTGGATCGAGCCGCCACGCCCCTGGCCCGGTCCCTGGCCGACGGACACAAGGCTCCCTTGGTACAGGATTTCGAATTCACCGTCCTCGACCATCGGGTCCTGGAACTTCTTGCGCAGGAACTTCTGCTTGACCAGGAGATCGATATCGGTGGGATAGGCGGCCGCAAAGCGGCGCTGGTAGAGCCTGATGGCGCGGACGTACTGGCGCCCCCGGAAGATGAGTTCCTCTTCCTTCTCGCGCTGGACCGCCTGGTGCCATGCCGGCAGGGCGACCGTCATGAGAACCGCCAGAACGGCGATGGCTACGAGCAGCGCCGCCATGGCGTATCCAGCGACCCCGCTCTCCGCTTGACCGGCTGCGTTCATATAGTAAACTGTTAGGCGATTTCCATGATACCAGACCTGCGACCTCATCCGACCATGGGCGGCGCGGCGACGGTCCCGGGGCCCCGCCGAGTTACCTGTCTTCTAGTCTTCCTCGCGCTGGCCTTCGTCGCCTCGTGCGACAGGGTGCCGCTCACCGCCCCGACCGGTGCGACGATCCGGCTCACGACCAACACCCAGATCCTTCCCGTCAACGGCACCGCGCAGATTACTGCCAGCGTCTACGAGGCTGGCGGCAACCCGGTCCAGAACGGCACGGTGGTGACGTTCACGACGTCGCTCGGCACCCTCACGCCGAGCCAGGCCGGGACGACGGACAGCACGGCCACGGTGACGTTCAACGCCGGGTCGCAGTCGGGCACTGCGGTCATCAACGCCCACTCCGGGCCCAACTCGACCGGCGGCACGACCGGAACGGGCGGCACGCCCGGCACGGGGGTTTCGATCGTCATCGGCGCGGCTGCCGCGGCCTCGGTGGTGGTCACGGCCAGCCCGTCCAGCGTGTCGCAACTCGGCGGCACCTCGGTCATCACGGCCAGCCTTCTCGACACCAACAACAACGGACTGCCAGGCGTCCCGGTCTTCTTCTCCACCGACCAGGGCAACATCTCACCGGTGACCGCCATCACCAACGCGGTCGGCCAGGCCCAGACGACGTTCACATCCACGGGCCAGTCGGCGACGATCACGGCGACGGCGGGCGCGAAGACCGGAACTGCGAAGGTCAGCACTCTCGCGGTGCCGACGGTCACGATCACTGGCCCATCCACAACTCCGACCGTCGGATTGACGGCGACGTTTGCCATGAGTGTCGCCGCCGGTTCGGGCTCGGCCCCGATCACCAGCGTTGTCGTCGACTTCGGCGACGGGTCGCTCGTCAGTCTGGGCGCCGCCTCGGGCTCCATCAGCGTTCCGCACATTTACCTGATTTCCGGAACGTTCAACGTGGTGGCGAGGGCTACGGACGCAAGCGGGCAAACCACATCGACATCGGTGCCGGTGGTGGTCTTTCCGGCTGTGCCGTTCACGATCACTGTTTCGGCAAATCCGCTGACGGCGAGGGTCAACACCACCGTGGTCCTGTTCACAGCGACGCCCAACGCCGGCGCTCCAGTCATCGCCACCTATACATGGGACTTCGGCGACGGAACCCCCAAACAAATAACATCTTCGCCCTCGGTCTCGCACCAGTACACCATCGTTCCCGGCGGCGGCACGAGCGCAAATGTCACGGTGAACGTGACGGCGGTGGGAACGGACGGCAGGAACGGCACCGGCGCCGTCGTCGTCACCGTGACCCTGTAGCGGCGAACACCGCTGGGCTTCGAGGCACCACCGAAAGGGCGGCCTGCGGGTCGCCCTTTCGCACGTACGGCGGACTAAGGCCTGCGCTACGGGGAATGCGTTCTACGTTCTCCGTTCGGCATTCTCCGTTTCGCACTACCAGTCGGCGTAAGGGGTGCCGTCGAGTGCCGTCGCGTCCGAGCCGCTCTTCACGTTGTAGATGCCTATCTCGGCCGTGGAGCTGCCGGCCTCGGGGTCGGAGAGGATGGTCTGCCAGGTATCAGTCGCGTTCGTGATCGGGTCCTTGGGGATCTGTCGCAGGTAGCCTTCTGAAACGAGCGCGTCGAGGCTCGCGGGGTACTTGGCCTTGTCGGCGTAGTACTGGTCGATCGCGTCGCGCATTCTGAACAGATCCTCCATCAGCACCGCTTCCTTCGTACGGATGACGGAGTTCCGGTACTGGACGACGCCCATTCCCGCCAGCACGGCGATCAGGGCGATGACCACCATCAGTTCGATGAGGGTGAAGCCGGCGTCGCCGCGTCGCCGACCGAGCTTCATGGCACGTCGCGGCATCGAGATTACCAGTCCTTGTACTTCGTGCCGTCGAGCGCGGTTCCCGTGCTCTTCGTGAACACGTCGTAGACGTTCTGGCCGCCCCAGCTCGAGGCGTCCGGGGCGTCCTGGTACGACCGCATGCCCCACTCGGCGCTCTTCGTCATTGGATCGATCGGGATCCGGCGCAGGAACTTCAGCTTGCGGCCCGACGCGTCGTTCGCCACCGTGACGCCGTCGACCAGCGTGTCGAGATCTGGCGGATACCCTTCGGCTCCAGCCTTCAAGTCCGGCCCGCCGATCAACCCCTGGTCGGCCGCGTCCTTGTAGCGGTCGATCGCGTTGCGCATTTCACGGAGCACCCGATGCAGTTCGACTTCGCGCTGCCGCTGGATCGTCACCCTGGCGAGCGGGAGGATGGCCGAGGCCAGGATCAGGAGCATCGTGCCAACGACCAGCAGTTCGACGAACGTGTAGCCGGGCCTTCCTGCCGGCCTCCGCCACGCCCGGTGCCGCCGTGCCGCCGCGTCCCGTCCCATTCGCGTTCCCCCTACTTCACCGTAACGGCCGCCGGCGTGAACTGCAGGGGGATGCTGCCGACCGGCCCGTTGGCAACTCCGCTGACCCGGAAGTTCACGGTGCCGGCGGCCACCGCGTCGAAGACCATTGCGGCCAGCGTCCCCCCGCCGCTCGCCCCGATGACGTCACCGGTGCGGCCAATCGTCAGGTCGATACGGCCCGCCGCGTTGTCCTCCTGGTGCGCGAACGCCGTGTTCGGCACGCCCGTGCGCATGAAGCTTCCTTCCTGCAGAGACCTGAGCTTCAGGGCCGCCGGGTTGTAGGTCAGCGTGAGCGTAATCGTCGTCACGCGCGCCATGTTTGCCGCCGACAGCGTGAGCGTGTATGGCCCCTGGCCGACACGCCAATCGGGACCAGGTACGGTCACGGTGACCTGGCCCGGCGCGCCGGCGGCGGGAGCCGCGGGGAACCCATACGGAGTCGGCGCCGCGGGCTTGGCGCCCGCCGCGAGAGACTGGGCCGGTGGCCCCGGGGCTGCCGGCGCGGCCGCGACGGGCTGAGGCGTCACCGCCGCCGGTGGCGCGACTTGTGCCGCCTGCTGGGCGGGAGGCGTTTGCGCCGGCTGTTGAGCCGCTGGAGGCTGCACGGCTGCCGGTTGCTGCGCGGCAGGCTGCGGCTGCGTCGGCTGCAGCATCACCGTCCCGGGTATCGGCGAGCTGCCAGGGGGAACCACGGGCGTGCCTTGCGGGGTCGGACGGCCCACCGGGGCCCCGCCGACCAGCGCGGCGCCTTCCGTACCGTAAGGCTGCGTGCTGATCGGCGGCCCGGGCGGCGGCGCGGCCGACACCGGGGCCGGCGCGGCCTCCGCCGGCGCGCCAATCATCGGCGGTGCTCCGCCGATGACGGGGTTCTGCGCGGTGCCGATGTAGATCTCCTGGAGGTTCCTCTCCGTTACACCCTGCGTCCGAATGATGTGCGGCGTCAGCAGCATCACGATGTCGGTCTGCGAGATCTGATCTTCATTGGCGGCGAACAGCTGCTTGATGACCGGGATGTGGATGCTGCCAGGAACGCCGGTGAGCGACTTGCGCTGGTCGTCGCGCAACAGGCCCGCCAGGAGGTTCGACTCGCCGTCCCGCAGGCGCATCCTGGTGTTGACCTTCCGGGTGCCGAACGACGGGAGGTTCTGGCCCGCGATGTTCACGTCGGTGCTCTTGTTGCTGCTCTCCACCTCGACATCCATGATGACGTCGCCGTCGTAGGTGACACGCGGGGTGACCGAGACGATGACGCCGACGGTCCGATAGCTGAACGACGTCATCGGGTTGACCGCGGTCCCACCCGTCATGAGCGGCTGGAAAATCGTCGACGGCACGGGGACCTCGTCGCCGAGGTTCGCCGTGAGCTTGGTGCCCTCGGCCCCGCGCAGCGACGGCTTCGCGATCAGCTTCGTGCGGGAGTCCGATTCCAGGAACTTGACGACCGCCGACGGCACGGTCATGTAGAAGTCCGAAGTGTTGATGCCGTGCACGATGGAGTTGAGGTTGAACGCCCCGCTGGTGTTCACGGTCGCGCTTCCGGTCGTACCGCCCGTCGTCCCCCCGGAGACCGTGCCGCCTCCCGGCGGAGCCTCCGGCGAGAACTGCAGGCCGATCTGGTACGCCGACAGATTGAGGCCGTACGATTTGACCCGCGTGCGGTTGACCTCGAGGATCTCCACGTCCACGACGACCTCCGCGCGAGGCTTGTCGTTGTTTTCGATCACGCGCTCCGCGATGGCAATCATCGACGCGCTGCCCCGGATGGTGACGCTGTTCGCCTCGGGGTTTGCCTGAATCGCCGGCCGCGTCCCCTGCAGCCCCTGGGGCATCAGGATCGCGCTCAGCAACCCGACGGTCTTGGCCGCATCGGCGTGGGACAGGTAGAACGTGCGGATGATCTGGTCCTCGTACTTCTGACGGTTCGTGGGATTATCCGGGATGATCAGGATGGTCTTGGCGTTCATCACCTTGTAGAACAGGTTGCCCGACGTCAGGACGAGGTTGAGCGCCTGCTCGAGGGTGACGCCGTCGAGGTCGAGCGCCGACTTGATGTTCGTCGTCTCCACGAACGTGCTCTCGAACACGACGTTGATGCCGGTGACCTGCGCGACGAAGTCGAGGATTTGTTTGACCGGCACGCCTGCCGCGAACTTGACGATGAGGGGCTGCCGCGAGCCGGGGTTCAGCAGCGGCTCTGCGGCCGCCTGCTTCACCCTCTCCTTCATCTGTTCGATCGGAGGTTTCGGCCGCGCCGCCTCGGCACGGTCGCGCAGCGTCTGTTCGAGTTCGGTGGCCTTCGTCGCAGCGCGGCGATTCGCCGAATTGTACTCAGCCGCTTTCTTGTACTCGACGATTGCGACTTCCAGCTCCCCCTTTTGCTCCAGGGCGATGGCCTTTTCCAGGTGGAGCTTGGACGCCGCCAGCTGCGCGCGCTGGAGGGCGATCTTGTACTCGGCCGAGTTCGGGTCCGCCTGCTGAAGCTGGCTGTAGTACTCGACGGCTGCATCCCAATCGCCGACCCGGGCGGCCTGCTCGGCCTTACCGAGGATCCGCCCGGTCGCACATCCGGCGAGGGCAGCGATCATCACGGCCAGCGCAGCTGCTTTCAAGAGATCGGCTTTCAAGCGAAGCCTCCAATCCGGCAGGGGAACCGCATGACGAACGGCCCGCCAGGCATGTCCTGTCCTGCCGTCACCCGGCCAGGCTGAGGCGCCGCTGCCCCCGCCCGTCCACGTAGGAAATATCAATGCTCTCGACGTTGATCTTCACGATCCGATAGCGGCCCTCGACGACGTCGCCTTCACGCCCGTAGAACACATCCTTTCCGTCCGTCAGAGCCGCGACCGCTTTGCCGGCTCCCCGCAGGATCCCGATAAGCTTCAACGTGATCGGCTGCGGCGGCGGCGGCGGTGGGGGCGGAGCGTTGGGATCCGGCGGCGAGGGCTGAGGCGCCGCGACCACCGGCTGAGGCGGCGGCGCCGCCGGCTTCTCGCGGAACAGGTTGCGCCCGTTGTCCTCTGGAGCCGATCTCGGAGCCTTGAGGGCGGCCAGGCGGACATCCGGAACCGATTCCGCGTGGTCGCGTGCCGCCGCCTCCCGCGAAGGGTCGACCCTCACGGCAGCTCGCCGCCCGACCGGCGCCGGCCCGCCACGATCGCTAAACTGATAGGCCAGCACCAGGATCAGAACGACGACGAGCGCCGCCAGCCACAGCACCTGGCGGGACGGCATCTTAAGTGGCATTGTTCGACGCCAGGTAATAGGTCGACAGCTGCATCGTCAACACCAGCGTTCCCTGCGTCTCGCGTCCCTGGTCGATCGACACATCGTCGACGATCACGAACTCGGACGCCGTCTCGAGTCGGTGTACGAAGGTGCGCATATCCTCGTACTGACCTTCCAGGACGAGCGAGATCCGCAGTCGGTCGAGCGAGCTGCCGCGTTCGCGGCCTTCTCCCGCCGAACGGCGCAACACCCGGAGGTTGCTCTGCCGGGCCAGCTGCGCCAGCGGGAGATAGGTCTGCCGGTTCGCGGCGCTGTGGTTGGCGGGGAGCACTTCCCCGTAGAACGACTTGAGTTCGGCCTCGGCCCGCGCCTTGCTCGTCGCGACGCCCTTTGCGGAGTCGAACTCGCGCCGGGCTTCGCGAAGTGCGCGGTCGGCCCGCGAGGCCCGGTTGTCCGCGTCCGCCACACGGGCTGCGAGGGGATAGACGAATGCCGCGTAGACCCCCACGTTCACGGCAAGGGCGACGACCAGCAGGATGACGAACGTGCGGTATTCGTTCAAGACGCGTCGTAGCACGATGGTCAGTCCTTCCGCGCCGGCCGCGGCGTCGCCGCGGGGGCCTGAACGGTCGGGGCCGGAGCCGGAGCGGCGTCAGGGGCCGCCGGCATGTACCATCCCTCCAGGACCACGTCCAGGAGTCCCTGCTGGTTGGTCGTCTCGGTGCGCGAGTAGACGTGCCGGAATGCCCCGGAGCCTTCGAGTTGCTCGATGAACTGCTCGACGTCCTCAGCGCGCCGCGCGAGCACGGCCATCGTGACCGTGAGGTTGCCTTCCTTGTCCGCCATCGGCCGGATCGACTGGATTCTCACGTCGGGGGGCAGGGTCAGCTCGAGCCGGTTGAGCAGGTCGGTCCAGGAGAACGTCCGCTGATCGATGAGGAGGTTGGCCTCGCGCGCCGCCGCGGCGACCAGTTCCAACTGGGCCCGGTCCACGCTTTGCCGCGCGCGGACCGCGTCGCTCCGCAGCTTCGCCGCCTGCCGTTCGGCATCGCCGACGTGCCCGACGAGCTGCTCGTACCGTACCGAGAGCGACCGCAGTTCGACGATGTTGAACGCCGTCACGGCGAGGATCAGCAGCGCGACCGTTCCCAGGACGAGCTGGACGCGGCGCTCGTTGTAGAACGGCCGTGTCGAGAGGTTGGTGCGGAGCATCGGGGACTCCCTACACTCCGGCGCCTGCGCCGGCCAGCGCGCCGACGAGCGGCGCCGTCATGTTCAGCAGCGCCGAATCGGCGACGATCCGATCGGAGAACCTGGCGATTCGCTGTGGGTCCACGGTGTCGGTCTTCAGACCCAGGCGCGCCTCGATCTGTCCTCGGAGGCTGTCGAACGTCGAGGGCGTCGGTGACGCCGACCAGCCGTCCCCTCCGCTCCCCGTGACCACGACGCGCGCAAATCCTCCGCCGGCAAGCCGGTCTTCGTAGTACATCGCCGTCTGGTGCACGAGGTCGGGCAGGCTCTCCTCGCTCCCCTCGGTGCGGTTCCGGAAGAAGATCAAGTCGCGGTCCCGGAGGATCACGATACTCCCATAGTCCGGCGTGATGTGCACCAGCAGCCAGTCGCCGGAGACGGATTCTCCGGCCGCCAGAACGGCGTTCACCAGGCTGAACGTCGCGAGGTCCACGAGCCCTGCGTGCACGCCGGCGTCCGCGCACACACCCTCGTACTCCTGCACCACCTCGCGGCGTGCCAGCGCCACGACGAACTCGCGGCCGCCCTCGGGCGTGGCCGCCCCGGGGGAGTATGTCACCTGTGCCTCTTCGATCGGAAACGGCGCCGACTTCCTGACGTGCCACCGGATCAACTGGTCGAGGTCCTGGGTGCGAACGGGCACGGAGTCGAGCCGCACCAGCGAGACCTTGGCCACGCTGTCCGGCAGAACCAACGCCACGCGACGAGGACGCCGGCCCAGCTGGGCGAGCACGCGAGTCAAAGCCACGCCGACCGCCCGCCGGTCGGCGATGTTCTGGCCGTTCAGCGCGGGTGTGATGGCGCCGGCGCGCAGCTCCTCGACCGCGTGCGCGGCGACGATCGGCGCTCCGCCGTGCCGCCCGAGCGCGAGGGCCGACACGAAGCGCGGAACGATCTGCACCGCCACGGACGGCACCGGTGTTGAGAAGAGTGCAGAGAGCGTCATTCGACGAACGTCACCTTGTTGATCTCGCGCAATGTGGTCACGCCTTGCAGCACGCGCTCGACGGCGCATTCGCGGAGAAACCGCATGCCCTCGTCGCGGGCCGCCCTCTTGATCTCCGAAACCGCCCTGCGGGCCAGGATGAGTTCGCGGATCCGGTCCGACAGGTCCAGCAGCTCGCAGATCGCCTGCCGCCCCTTGTAGCCGGTGCCGCCGCACTCGATGCAGCCCTTCCCCTCGTAGAACGTGTGGGTGTGCTCGAGCGCGGGGTCTATGGCCGATTCCTCGAGCATCAGCCGGTCCACCTTCGCGGGCCGCTTGCAGTGCGGACAGATGGTGCGGACCAGCCGCTGCGCCAGCACGCAATTGAGCGCCGAGACGAACTGGTAGGCTTCAACCCCCATGTTCAGGAACCGCCCCAGCACGTCCAGCACGTTGTTCGCATGCACGGTCGTGAAGACCAGGTGGCCGGTCAGCGCCGACTGGATTGCGATCTGCGCCGTCTCCGGGTCGCGGATCTCGCCCACCATGATCTTGTCGGGGTCGTGGCGGAGGATCGACCGCAGTCCGCGCGCGAAGGTCAGCCCCTTCTTCTCGTTTATCGGGATCTGCGTGATTCCCTGAAGCTGGTACTCGACCGGGTCTTCAATCGTGACGATCTTGTCCTCCGGCGACTTGATCTCGGACAGCGCCGCGTAGAGCGTGGTGGTCTTGCCGCTGCCGGTCGGCCCGGTCACGAGAACCATGCCGTAGGGCTCCGCGATGTACTTCCGGAACCTCTTCAACTCGGCCTCGGGGAAGCCGAGGATGTCCAGGCGGAGTTCGGAGAACTGCTCGCTGATCGACTCCTTGTCGAGGATGCGGATGACGGCGTCCTCGCCGTGCACGCTCGGCATGATCGACACACGGAAATCGATGGTCTTGCCCGGGACGCGCAGCTTGAAGCGGCCGTCCTGCGGGACGCGCTTCTCCGCGATGTCCAGCTCGGCCATGACCTTGATGCGTGAAATGATCGGCCCGTGGAACTGCTTGGCGATCGGCCGCATCGCCTGCTGCAGCACGCCGTCGATCCGGTACTTCACGTAGACCGCGTCGTCCTGCGTCTCGATGTGGATGTCACTCGCCCGCCGCTGGATCGCGGTGAACACGGTCGAGTCCACCAGGCGGATGATCGGGCTGATGTCGCTCGTCAGCTTCTCGACGGTCAGGCTCTCGTCGCCGTTCTCCTCTTCCTTCAGCAGCTGGAAGTGAAAACCCTCGGTCGCCTCCTCGAGGACGCGCTGCGAGCTCTCGCTCTTCTTGAGGATCGACTCGATCGCCGAGCGGGCGCCCACCGTGACCTTCAGGGGCGAGGCGAGCAGCAGCGCCAGCTCGTCGATCATCGGAAGGTCGGTCGGATCCGAGACCACGATGACGAAAGAGCGGCCCTCGCGGTGGTGCGGGACGAACCCGTACCGCAGCATCAGGTCGGCCGGGATCGAGCGGAAGAGATCGTGGTCGATTTGAAACTGTTCCAGGTCCACGAATTCGAGCCCGTAGCGCTCCGCCAGGTGGCGCGCCTGCGCCGTCTCTGCCGCCCGTTCCTCGCCGGCCGCCTCGACACCGTCGGCGTACAGCATCGGGACCCCAGCCGCCGGTGTCGCGGCGCTCACCTGCCCGGTTCCTGGCACCCTTGGTTCCACTCGATTCCCCTTCCAACCCGTGTTCGGCGGCGTGGCTCCGTGGCCGGTTGCCTAGGTCGGCCCGACCACTCCCGACAACTGGAATAGCGGCATATAGAGCGCCAGCAGCAGGCCTGCGATCACGAGGCCCATGACGACCAGCAGCGCCGGCTCGACGAGGGTCACGAATCGCCCGAGGTCGGTCTCGATTTCCTCGTCGTAGAAGTCAGCCAGGCTGTTCAGCATCTCCTGCAGCGCGCCCGTCGCCTCGCCGACCTCGGCCATCTTCACGGCCACGTCCGGAAAAATGCCCCGGGCCGCCATCGCCGCGGCGAACGCCTCCCCTTCCCTGACGCGGTGGCCGACGATCACCATCGCGGCGGCCATCGACTGATTGCTGATCGATCGGCTCGCGATGTCGATCGCGTTGACCAGGGGTATCCCTCCCCCCAGCAACGTGGCGAGCGTCCGCGCCACTTGAGACGTCGCGAACTTCCTGGCGGTTGGGCCAATTCCAGGAAGAGCCAGCACCACCCGGTCGAACCGCTCGCGCTGGCCGGGCCGCCGGATCCACGCATTGCCGCCGATCACCGCCGCCGCCGCTACGATTGCGATGACCAGCAGCTGCGACCGGACGAACTCGGACACGGCGACGATCCCGCGCGTGATCAGCGGCAGTTCGTGGTTGAACTGCCCGTAGAAGTCCGAGAACGCGGGGACGACACGCAGGACGATGATGCTCACGACGGCGAGGGCGAGGGCGAGCAGCACCGCCGGGTAGATGAGCGCCGAGAGCGTCTTGCGCTTGACCCCCGCGATGACCTTGACGTAGGCCACGTAGCGCCGGAGGACCGTTTCGAGGCTGCCGCTCTTCTCGCCGGCCATCAGCGACGCCGTGTAGACGCCCGGGAAGACGGACCCGTGCGAGGCGAACGCGTCCGACAGCGCGGTCCCGGCACGAACCTGATCGTAGACGTCGTCGAGCACCGCCTTGAAGAGCGGGCTGTTCAGGCGCGCGCGCAGGATGTCGAGCGACTGCACGAGCGGCATGCCCGCCTTCAGCAGTGTCGCCAGTTCCTGGTTGAAGACGAGGAACTCGCGCGCAGGAATGCCCCTCTGCGCCGGCAGCCGCGGCACCCACCCGGCAAGGGCGTGCCGCGGCCGAAGCGCGAGCACGCAAAGGCCTTTCTGCTCGAGTTCGTGGCGCAGGCGCGCCTCGCTGTCGGCGACGTAGATCCCTTCGGTGATTTCGCCACCGGCCGTTGACAGCCTACAGCGGAATTCCATCGCAACCCGTTGTGAGTACGGAAGAGGCCACGCGGCCTCGCGCGGCTGATTATATCAACTATCCGGCAGGGTGCGAGCGACCGCGCACCCGGTTACGGCGACGCGCCCGTCCCCAGCAAGCGCAAGACCTGTCGAACGTAGTTCTGTGTCTCCGGGTACGGCGGGATGCCGCGGAAGCGTTCGACTGCGGCTTCGCCGGCGTTGTATGCCGCCAGCGCGATCGCCAGCTCGAAGCGGTCGAGGAGCGTCTTGAGGTGCCTGACCCCGGCGTCGATGTTCGACCCCGGGTCGTACGGATCGGAGACCGCGTACCTTCGGGCGGTGTCGGGCATCAGCTGCATCAGTCCGATCGCCCCTTTTCGGGACCGGGCCGCTGGCTGATAAGCCGATTCCACCTGGATGACGGCCCGCACCAGGCGTGGGTCAACGCCGAGCCGGCTCGCGGTCTCGTCGATGATCTCGCCGTAGGGGACGGCCGCCAGGGGCGCCCCGCTGGTGCCGGGCGATTCCGGCTCGGGGTGGGCCACTTCGTCGGGGGCAATGCGAGCGACGAGGGATGGATCGCAGGTGATTTCTCCGCCACCGCGGAGTGTGAGGACGATATGGTCGCCTTCGAACCGGTGCGAACGGACGCTCAGCGTTCGCCCCGTATTCAGGAATATCAGTTCCGCGGCGGACACACCAGCCAGACCCTGCCAGGCCAGCAGGCTGACCACCGCGATGAGGGCTCCTCGTCGAACCGTCTTGCGCATACCTCCCCGAAGGCCGATTCCCTAGCGGGCGTCAACGTACGCGTGGAACACGCACAGCCCAAGCTCGCGCCTGTCGGGCTGCGCGCCGCCCGTGAGAAGGGCCGGCACGAACGTGCGGTCGAGGCCGATCTTCAGCGAGACCTGGTCGCCGGTTCCCAGTTGGGTCACCGTCAGCGGAATCCGCCGGACGTCCCCGACCGGCCCGACCGGGAACGTGTCAACGACCTCGCCCCCAATGCTGACCGTCACCGTCTGCGGCTCCGTCATGATCTTCTGCTGGCCGCCGTAGTCCAGGTAGAACACCGAGTTGCGCTTGGGGTTCTTGAACGACAAAGTGGCTTCTTTCTGCGTCCAGTGCCATTCCCTGCTGGCATTGTCCGGGAGGATCTCCGCCAGGTGCCAGCCGTCCTTGTACGTCAGGTAGATACTCTCGACCTGCGACGCAATCTGGAGTTTCGCCACCTGGTAGGCCCGCTGCCCCTTCTCGACCCCCGAAAGCGCGAGCCGTTTCCTGTTCTTACCGTAAAGCCCCACTTCGATGGCGGCGTCGCCGATATAAGGATAGACGGGAACGAACAGCAGACGTTTGTACTTAATCGTCTGCCCGGGCTTCCACTCGGTGGTCGGGGTCGGCGGATAGTGGTCGTCGGTCCACATCAATTCCTGGTCGGCGTCCACGAAATGCACGAATGCAATGTAGTTCTCGGTAAAGGCCGGCGCGTCCGACGCCACCTTGAATTCGTAGGTAATCTCCAGCGGGCTTCCGAGGGGAACGCGCGTGTGGCTGACCGTGACCGACGGAGTCGCTACGGGCGGCTCAACCGACGACTTCCGGCAGCCGCCCGTGACGGCGGCCAGGATGATGAGCGCACCCGAAAGCAGACGAGTCTTCATGGCAACTCCCTCGAACGATGACGTGGCAAGCCCGGACGTCCGCACGAGCCTGTCGAAACACGTTATGGTAACGCAGGTGCGGAAGCCCGGGCAAACCGGTCGGCGCCGTCCGGAGGCGACCGCGCACGCTTTCTTTCGCTTCGTGCTGAGGAAAAAGGACTTGCAGCCACCAATTTGTTGACCGCGCGGGCCCGGCGGTGGTATGGTTCAGCGGAGATGGTGTCAGGTTTCCTGCGACAGGTGTCGTCGCTGGCGGTGCTGGTCCTGGCGGTCGCGGGGTGTTCGACCCAGACCCAGATGCATCCCCCGGTCACGGCGCCGCCGCCTGCCCCGGTTACGCAGGCGGCCCCCGCTCCGCAGCCGGTCCCCCCGCCGGACCCCATCGCGACGCTCATCGCGGCGTCCCAGGAGCACTTCGACGTCGGCCAGCGTGAACTCTCGGTCGGCCACCTCGAGAGCGCCCGCGCCGAGTTCGACCGGGCGATCGACGTGCTCGTCGAGTCTCCCTACGGCGCCCGCTACGATGCCCGGCTTCGGGAGCATTTCGACCGCCTGGTCGATCGCGTCAGCGCCTACGAGGTGACGGCACTCGCCGAGGGCGACGGCTTCACTGAGAAGCGCTCCGAGCCGGCGTCAATTGACGCGCTGCTGGAGGAATCGATCTTCGCCGGCCCCGCTCCGTCGTCGAAGACCCAGCAGATCGTCGCCTCCGACCTCCAGAGCACGGTCCACGATATCGCCATCCCGTTGAACGCGAGGGTCCTGGCCTACATCGAGCTGTTCCAGGGGCGCCTGCGCGACTGGTTCGCGGCTGGCCTTCAACGAGGGTCCCGCTATCTCCCGATGATCCAGGACGTGTTCCGGGCCGAGGGCCTGCCCCTCGACCTCGCCTACGTGCCCCTTGTCGAGAGCGCGTTCAACCCGAATGCCGTCTCCCGCGCGAAAGCCAAGGGCGTCTGGCAGTTCATGGCCGGCACGGCGGTCGAGAACGGCCTGAAGCGGGACTGGTACGTCGATGAACGGTCCGACCCCGAAAAGGCGACCCGCGCGGCCGCCGCCTACCTCCAGGCGCTGGTGCGGGCCTTCCAGGGCGACTGGCACCTGGCTCTTGCCTCTTATAACGGGGGTCCCGGGCTCGTCCAGCGCGCCGTCAAGCGGTCCGGGATGGATGATTTCTGGCAACTCGCAGCCCGGCCGAAGTACCTCCCGCGTGAAACCCGGGAATACGTGCCGATGATCCTGGCCGCGATCGTCATCGCCCGCAATCCCGTTCAATACGGGTTCGAACTGGTCCCCGACCCGCCGTTGGAATACGCGAAGGTCAAGGTGCCTCAGCCGATCGATCTCAGGAGAATCGCCGAGTGGTCCGGGACGACGGTCTCCGAGATCCAGGGGCTGAACCCGGAACTCCGGCGGTGGACAACACCCGTTCGCTACCCGGACTACGAGATCAAGGTGCCGAAGGACGCGGCGGCGGGCCTCGAAGCCCGGCTCTCTGAGCTCACCCCGGTGGACGCGGCGTCGTTGAAGTGGTACACGGTCAAACGCGGGGACACCCTCGCGACCATTGCGAAGAAGCTGCGAGTGAACCGGTCCGACCTTGCAGACGCGAATTATCTCTCGGCCCGGGCCCTGGTCACCCCCGGGCAGAACCTCGTCATTCCCATGGACCCGGCGCTGCTGCTGGCCGGGCGGCCGGAAAGACCTGTCCCCGCAGCCGAGGCCCACGTCGCGACGCCCGAGGAGAAGTCCAGCCAGACGAGTGTGCCGACGGCGGAGCCGGCCGACAAAGTCAAGCTGACGTACGAGGTCAAGCGCGGCGACACGCTCTTCTCGGTGGCTGCGCTCTACAAGACGACGGTCGCCTCGCTCAAGGCCTGGAACCGGCTGACCGGGGATCTCCTGATGCCCGGGTCCCGCCTGACGGTGTTCGCCTCGCCGAACCAACGGCCGCAGCGCCCGTAGCCGTTTCTGCCACCAGTCCTGGCGGGCGGCGCGCAGATTACGACCGGCCCTCGCGCGTCCGTCTGGCGTCCGGCTCGATTTCCCCGACATTCGACCGAATCGGAGGCCGGCCGGCCGCTTGCACGAGAAACAGGTGTGCTCGCCTGTCTCCGGAGCGCCGCGGTCTTCGGCATCGACGCGTTCCCCGTCTACGTGGAGGTGGACGTCGCGTTCGGCCTTCCCTCGTTCACGATGGTGGGCCTCCCGGATCCGAGCGTCCGCGAGAGCCGCGACCGCGTGCGCAGCGCCATCCGGAATTCCGGCTTCGAGTTCCCGCCGCACCGCATTACCGTCAACCTGGCGCCCGCCGACGTCCGCAAAGCGGGGTCGTCGTTCGACCTGCCGATCGCGCTCGGAGTGCTCGCCGCCACCGGCGTCGTTGAACGGCGGCAGGTGGACGACATCGTGCTCCTCGGCGAACTGTCGCTCGACGGCGGAATCCAGGCAACTCGTGGCGTGCTGCCTATTGCGGCCGCCGCGCACCGCGACGGCGTGGCGACGATCCTCGTGCCTTCCGGCAACGCGACGGAAGCGGCGGTCGTCGAGCGGCTCGACGTCATTCCGGTTGACTGTCTTGCCGAAGCCGTCGGCGCGCTGAATGCCCCGGAATCGGCGACCCGGGCGGCGCCCGTCCTCCGGCCCGCGACGGAAGGTCGTTCGGCACTCGACTTCTCCGAAGTTCGTGGGCAGTCTCTCGCGCGCCGCGCTCTCGAGATCGCGGCCGCAGGCGGGCACAACCTGCTCCTGGTCGGTCCTCCCGGCGCCGGAAAGACGATGATGGCGCGACGGGTGCCGGGAATCCTGCCCCCTCTGTCGTTCGAAGAGGCGCTCGAGTCGACGTCGATCCACTCTGTCTGCTGCCTGTTGCCCCCAGGCGTCGGACTGCTGAGCGAACGCCCGTTCCGCGCGCCGCACCACACGGTTTCGGACGTCGCGCTGGTCGGCGGAGGCTCGTTGCCCCGGCCCGGCGAAATCAGCCTGGCGCACAATGGCGTGCTGTTCATGGACGAGATGCCCGAGTTCGACAGACGCGTGCTGGAGGTCTTGCGACAACCCATCGAGGAAGGGTCGGTCACAATCGCGCGCGCCGCCCGGACGGCGGTCTTCCCTGCCCGCTTCATGCTGATCGGCGCCATGAACCCCTGTCCGTGCGGATACCTTGGCGACCCGACGCACGTCTGCCGATGCTCTCCTCCAGAGGTGTCGCGGTATCGCGGCCGTCTCTCGGGGCCGCTGCGCGACCGCCTCGACCTGATCGTGGATGTGCCGGCCGTGCCGGCGGCGACCTTCGGCGACGAGAGCCAGGCGGAGCCGTCAGCGGCGATCCGTGAGCGCGTGCTCCAGGCCCGCAACCGGCAGCAGGTCAGACGGGCGGCGTCGGGCGTCCGCTCGAACGCCGAACTCCAGGGGCGAGCCGTCTGGAGACAGTGCCGGCCCGACTCGGCCGCCAGGCGCCTGCTCGAGCAGGCGGTCCAACGACTCGGCCTCAGCGCACGCGGGTACGACCGCGTCCTCAAAGTCGCGCGCACCATCGCCGACCTGGCCAGCGCCGACGTCGTCTCCGCCGAACACGTCGGCGAAGCACTCCAGTACCGAGTGAACGACGACGGGCGTGAGGTCGAACGGCTGTGAGACCGCCTCACGCACCCCGGACAGCGTCGCCCAAGGCGTCCGCGATGAGCCGGGTCAGGCGGACATGGTGGGAACCCTGCCAGTAGACCCGGCGGCAGGAGCGGCATCGAAGAAACGCGTCGAAGTGCGTGCGGCTCCGCTCGGGGACTTCGGCTGCGACTTCGCGCTTGTCTACCGCGTCGAGGGGGCCGTTGCACGCCATGCAGCGTGAGAACGGGCGTACGTGGCGCCGCAGGTCGAAGCGGCGAAGAACCTCCGCCAGCTGCCTCGGCGGCGATGTTTCCCGGACGAAGTACCCGCGAGTGACCGAGCGCCGCTTGAGCAGGCCACGGTCTCTCGTCAGCAGGACCCGGCGTTGCTCGCTCGAGATCTGCGCGAGTTCCGCGTCGTCGAGGTCACGGCTGTAGAACGCATCGAATCCGGCGAGTCGCAGGTAACGGGCCAGTCGGCCCAAGTGGACGTCGAGCAGGAAACGCAGGTCGCGCAGCGGCATGGGTCGCACGCGCGTGACCGAGGCGACGTCGAACGACTCGAAGACCGGGTAGACGGCGACCCGGTCCCCGTCGCTCAGGGGAGCGTCGAAGCCCACACTCTCGCCATTCACCACGAGCAGGTCCACCTCGGTGTGGGGCACGCCGTGCGCTTCGATCGCCTCCCTCACAGACGGCGTGCCGTCGCAGGCGTGGGCGATGGCCGTTTGACGGTGCGCGGGAGGAAGGAAGTCGTTGAGCTCTGCGTAGAACCGGAGCGTCACGAGCACGCGCCGAGTGTATCACCCGGCCACTCCATCGGGGAGATCGACGCCGCGGATCCAAACTCCCGGATGACTTCGTCGGAAGTTGTGATTCGCTGTATCTTCGCTCATGACGATTTCTGCCTTGGGAGCCCGAGGGTTTCTATGATAAAGTCCGGCACTTGGTGAACGCGACGGCGTCCTGTACCGGCTGATTCAGGGCACGCCGAACCCGGGAGACTCTCGTCAGGGGAAGCAGCCACGTGAATCCGAAGCGCTACACCGTAGTCATCGCGGATCGCACGACGGGCGTCGTGCGCCGGTTTACGCTCAGCCTCCGCCCCACGCTGACGGCGGTCGCGCTGCTCTTCAGCCTGCCGGTGCTCGTCGGCCTCGGCGCCCGCTGGAGCGCCCTGGCCGAAGTGAGCGGCCTCCGCACGAGCGTGGCGTCCCTGGAGCTTCAGAACAAGAACTACCGCGAGATGACGGCGGACCTGACGGGCCAGGTCGAAGGCGTGCAGGCGGCGATCGCCGACCTCAACGCCAAGGCGGCGCTCGACCCGGTGTCCGCCAAGGCGCTGGCGCAGCTGCCGGCGGCCGTCCGGTCCCGCGCCATGGGCGGCGCGTCCGTGAACACCCCGATCGCCCGGTCCGTCCTCGCCCCCATGCTCACGTCGCCCGAAGACACGTTCGGCACCCTACGCAATGTGCTCGGCCAGCTGGCCAGTCGCCTCGAACTGGCGCACGGCGATCTGAATCGCCGGGCAGAGCTGCTCAGCGCGACGCCCTCGATCTGGCCCGCCCACGGCCCCATCTCGGCCACATTCGGCATGCGGGAGGACCCGTTCGGACGCGGCAACGCGTCGCACTCGGGCATCGACATCTCGGCCGAACGCGGTGAGCCCGTCTACGCGACGGCGGACGGCGCCGTCGAGTCGGCCGACTGGAGCGGCGATTACGGCAACATGGTGACGATCGGCCACAGCTTCGGCCTCGAGACGCGCTACGCCCACCTGTCGTCGTTCTCGGTCAGGCCCGGCGAGCGCGTGGAGCGCGGCCAGGTCATCGGGCTCGTCGGCGCCACCGGGCGCGCGACCGGCCCGCACCTTCACTACGAGCTCCTCGTCAACGGGCAGCTCACGGATCCCCTTCCCCTGCTGACTGGCGGGCGTCGGCCGTAACGGCGCCGAACTCGGTCGAGGGGCCGCGCGGCCGTGGTGTTGCCTTGACCGATCCTGCGAGCCTCCCCTACAATCGCAGGGGACCCTCGTATTCATGCACTCTCTCCTTACATGCTTGGTGTTCTCCTCGCTAAAGTCATCGGAACCCAGAACGAGCGCGAACTGAAGCGTATCGCGCCGGTCGTCACTGCGGTCGGCAGCTTCGAGCCGCTCATTCAGCCACTCAGCGACGATCAGCTGCGCGCGAAGACGGTTGAGCTTCGCGACCGGCTCGCGAAGGGCGAAGCGCTCGACGATCTCCTGCCGGAGGCCTTCGCGGTCGTCCGCGAAGCCGGGTGGCGCACGTTGAACATGCGCCACTTCGACGTGCAGCTGATCGGCGGGCTCGTGCTCCATCAAGGCAAGATCGCCGAGATGAAGACAGGCGAGGGCAAGACGCTCGTCGCCACGCTGCCCGCCTACCTCAACGCGCTGGAAGGCAAGGGCGTTCACGTCGTCACCGTGAACGACTACCTCGCGCGCCGCGACTCGGAGTGGATGGGCCGCGTCTACCGTTTTCTCGGGCTCACCGTTGGCGTCATCCAGCACGAACTGACCGACGCCGAGCGCCAGGTGGCGTACGGCTGCGATATCACCTACGGCACCAACAACGAGTTCGGGTTCGACTACCTCCGCGACAACATGAAGTTCGAGCTCGCGCAGTACGTCCAGCGCGGGCATCACTTCGCGGTCGTTGACGAGGTGGACAGCATCCTGGTGGACGAGGCGCGGACGCCGCTCATCATCTCGGGGCCGGCCGAGGAGTCCACCGAGCTGTACTACGAGGTGGACCGCATCATCCCGCGCCTGAAGGCGGGCGCCGTCACGCGCGGCGACACGAAGGCCGAGGAACGCGAGGCCCTCGAGGCGACCGGCGACTATATCGTTGACGAGAAACACAAGACCGTCACGCTGACCGAGAGCGGGATGGCAAAGGCCGAGAAGCTGCTGGGCGGGCGGCTCGAGCCGGGCGGGCTCTACGATCCGGTGAACATGCCGCTGCTCCACCACGTCAACCAAGCCTTGCGCGCGCACACGCTCTTCCGCCGCGATGTGGACTACATGGTCAAGGAGGGCCAGGTCGTCATCGTGGACGAGTTCACCGGCCGTCTGATGGAGGGACGCCGCTGGAGCGACGGCTTGCACCAGGCCGTCGAGGCCAAGGAGAAAGTGAAGATCGAACGCGAGAACCAGACCCTCGCGACGATTACCTTCCAGAACTACTTCCGAAAATACAAGAAACTGTCCGGGATGACGGGCACGGCCGAGACCGAGGCCGAAGAGTTCGCGAAGATCTACAACCTCGACGTGATGGTGATCCCTCCCAACAAGCCGCTGAGGCGGCTCGAGGAGCCGGACGTCATCTACCGGACCGAGGCCGAGAAGGACGATGCGATCGTGGCCGACGTGACGGAGAAGCAGGCCGAGGGCCGCCCCGTCCTGGTCGGCACGATCTCGATCGAGAAGTCCGAGCGGCTCTCGACGATGCTCCGCAGGCGCGGAATCAAGCACGTGGTCCTGAACGCGAAGTACCACGCGCAGGAGGCGGAAATCGTCGCGCAGGCAGGCCGCAAGTCGACGGTGACGATCGCCACCAACATGGCGGGCCGCGGCACCGACATCCTGCTCGGCGGCAACCCCGAGTACATGGCGCGGCAGCAGTGCCTCGCCGACGACGTCGCCGAGAAGCTGCCGAAGGGCCAGGAGCGGTTCGTCGACGACGAGGACAACGTCTACTTCTACCACATCGAACATTTCTACCGCGTCGGCCGGAAGGACTGGGATCGCATCCACCAGTACTTCAAGCGGCTGACCGACGTCGAACACGACGAGGTCGTCCGGGTCGAGGGCCTGCACATCGTCGGCACCGAGCGCCACGAGGCGCGCCGAATCGACAACCAGTTGCGCGGCCGCGCCGGCCGCCAGGGCGATCCCGGCTCGTCGCGCTTCTACCTGTCGCTCGAAGACGACCTGATGCGGATCTTCGGCTCCGACCGCATCTCGGGCCTGATGCAGCGGCTCGGCATGGAAGAAGGCGTGCCCATCGAGCACAAGATGGTCACCCGCGCGATCGAGCGTGCGCAGAAGCAGGTCGAGGCCCAGAACTTCTCCGTGCGCAAGCACCTGCTCGAGTACGACGACGTAATGAACAAGCAGCGGGAGAGCATCTACTCGCTGCGACGGTCGATCCTCGAAGGCCGGATCCGCGAAGGCGACGAATCGGTGGACTGCCGGCAGTACCTGATGAACCTGGCCGAGGACCTCCTCGACGCCACGGTGGACACCTTCTGCGACAAGCACGTGGACCCGTCGGACTGGGATCTCGAGGCTCTCAAGCACGAGATGACCCGCCTGTTCGCCCTCGACGCCGGCGACTTCGCCATCGTCGGGTTCGACGAAGACAAGTCGATCGACGCGGTGCGCGATGGGCTCTGGGATCGCCTCCAGAAGCGCTACGCGGACAAGGAGCAGCTGGTGGACGCCGAGCTGCTGCGCCGCGTCGAGCGCGACATCATGCTGCAGATCGTCGACGTCCAGTGGAAAGACCACCTCTACAGCCTGGACCACCTGAAGGAGGGCATCGGCCTGCGCGGCTACGGCCAGCGCGACCCGCTCGTCGAGTACAAGAAGGAGAGCTACGCCCTCTTCCAGGACATGAAGGATCGCGTTGACGAGGAGATGGTGCGCTACCTCTGGCTGCTGCGCCCGGTTGCCTCGGAAGGCGCCGCGCCTCAGAGACGGCAGGCGAGGCGCGCGGCGCCAATCACGATGAGCGGCGGTGGCGATGCCGCGGCGGTGTTCAACTCGGCGCCGGGCGCGGCGAACCGCAAGCCGGAACGGACGGGTGGCGACGACGTCATCAAGACGGTGCGGCGGGAAGAGCCCAAGGTGGGCCGGAACGACCCGTGCCCGTGCGGCAGCGGGAAGAAATACAAGAAGTGCCACGGCGCAGGACAGTAGGATCGGCCCGGCCGCCGGTCCGGAGGACCATTCGCGATGGAGCTGAAGACTGCGACGCCTTCCATGATGCAGGCGGGGACAGAACTGGCCACCGCCCTGACGTTCGACGACGTGCTGCTGGTTCCGCGGCATTCGCAGGTCCTGCCGACGGGCGTTGACGTCGCCACCCGGCTGACGCGGAACATCCGGCTGAACGTCCCGCTGCTCAGCGCCGCGATGGACACGGTGACGGAGTCGGGGCTCGCGATTGCGATGGCGCAGCACGGGGGCATCGGGGTCATCCACAAGAATCTGACCGTGGAGGAACAGGCCACCGAGGTCGATCGCGTCAAGCGGTCGGAGAGCGGCATGATCGTCAACCCGATCACGCTCGCGCCCACCAACCTGATCTACGAAGCCCTCGGGCTGATGAAGAAGTACCGGATCTCGGGCGTGCCGATCACCGAGGACGGGAGCCAGGAAGGACGTCTCGTCGGCATCCTGACGAACCGCGACCTGCGGTTCGAGACCAACGTGGACCGGCCGATTTCCGACATCATGACCCGCGAGAACCTGATCACGGTTCCCGTGGGGACCACGCTCGACCAGGCGCGCGAGATCCTGCACCGGCACAAGATCGAGAAACTGCTCGTCGTGGACCAGCAGTTCCGCCTGAAGGGCCTCATCACCGTCAAGGACATCCAGAAGGTGATCAAGTACCCGGCGGCGTCCAAGGACGCGCTCGGTCGTCTCCGCGTGGGCGCGGCGATCGGCGTGGGAAAAGACGCCATGGCGAGGGCGGAGGCGCTCGTCGCCGCGCACGTCGACGTGCTCGTCCTCGACACGGCGCACGGCCATTCCCAGAAGGTGCTCGACGCGGTGAAGGAGGTTCGGCGGAGGTTCCCCGAGGTGGACATCATCGCGGGAAACGTGGCGACGGCCGAGGCGACCCAGGACCTGATCACGCGCGGCGTGGACGCGGTGAAAGTCGGGATCGGCGCGGGCTCGATCTGCACGACGCGCGTGATCGCGGGCATCGGCGTGCCGATGATCACCGCGGTGCTGGATTGCGCACGGGCCGCGGCGCCCCACGGCATCCCGATCATCGCCGACGGCGGCATCCGGTTCTCCGGCGACATCACGAAAGCGATCGCCGTCGGCGCCAGTGCCGTGATGATTGGCAGCCTGTTCGCCGGGACGACCGAGAGCCCGGGCGAAGTCGTGCTCTACCAGGGCCGGAGCTTCAAGGAGTACCGCGGGATGGGCTCGATCGGCGCGATGCGGCGCGGCAGCCGCGACCGGTACTTCCAGGACGAATTCGACCTCGATGCGTCGAACCAGGAGGGCGGCGAGAAACTCGTGCCCGAGGGCATCGAAGGACGCGTGGCGTACAAAGGCAGCGTCGCCGAGATGGTCCACCAGCTAGTCGGCGGGCTCCGCGCGGGGATGGGCTACTGCGGGTGCGCCAACATCGCGCAACTGCAGGAGGACGCGCGGATCGTGCGCATCACGCCTGCCGGTATGCGCGAGAGCCACGTCCACGACGTGATCATCACGAAGGAAGCGCCGAACTACAGATCGGAGTAGGACAGAATCCAGAATTCAGAATCCAGAATTCAGAAGACAGAGGAGATTCGGATCTCCCTGGTATCCCCTCCCCTGTCCTGGATCTCGACCCTGATCGCGCCCGGCGGGGCCTGGCGGAGCTTCTCCGCCCACTCGATCGCGACAACGGCGCCGCCGGTGCTCAACTCTTCCAACCCCAGGTCCTCGATCTCGGCGCCATCCAAACGGTAGAGATCGACGTGTGAGAGCGCGCGAGCGCCGCGCCCCCCGGTGCGCTCCGGGCGGCCCGAGCGCGTCGAAGGCCGGTATTCCTGAATCAGGGTGAACGTCGGGCTGCTGATCTCGTCAGGATCGATGCCGAGGCCGGCGGCCATTCCCCGCACGAACGCAGTCTTTCCGGCTCCGAGATCTCCGGTCAGCAGGACCACGGCGCCAGGCGGGAGGCCGGCGGCGAATCGGCCCGCGACGACCGAGGTTTCGTCCTCCGATTCCGTCCATACGACCTCGGTCATTCCAATCCCCGTGCCTCGCGACGCGCCGTCAGTTCCTTCATGGCGCCGCCAATGTGTCGCACCAGGTCCCCCGCCGTCATCGACACTTCCCCCTCGTCGCAGGCCGCGAGGTCACCGGCGGCGCCGTGCAGATACGCCCCGAGCAGGCAAGCCGTATCCGGTTCGCCGAGTTGCGCAAGCCAACCGGCAATCATCCCGGTGAGCACGTCGCCCGTGCCGCCGGTCGCCATCCCCGGGTTGCCGGTCGGGTTGATGTAGGCGCGACCGTCCGGCGTGGCGATGATCGTCCGGTGTCCTTTCAGGACGACGAACAAGCCGCGTGTCGTGGCCAGCGTCCGTGCTGTGTCGAGCCGGTGCGCCTGCACGTCGCCGGTCGGAATGCCCAGCAGGCGGGCCATCTCTCCCGGATGCGGCGTCACGATAATCGTCTGGCCGTCGCGCGCCGTGAGCCGTCCGGCGTCGCCGGCGAATGCGTTGATGGCGTCGGCGTCGAGCACCAGCGGCGCGGTGGCGCGTTCGATGAGCCCGGTCACGAAAGCCCTGACCCCGTCGCCGGTTCCGAGCCCCGGGCCCGCCGCGATCACCGACCCCGCGCATGCCAGCACCTCGCCCAGTGCCGACGGGGCAACGGTGCCCTCGAGCGTCTCGGCCAGCCCCTCCGTCATGTACTCGGGGGCCATGGATGCGACGATGGGCTGGCACGACCGCGGCGTGGCGACGGTCACGAGACCGGCGCCCGACCGCAGCGCCCCCGTCGCTGCCAGGTACGCCGCGCCGGTCTTGCCGCGAGACCCGGCAACGACGAGCACGTGGCCGAAGGCGCCCTTGTGCGCCTCGCGGCTTCGCGTCGGCAGGAACGCCCGCACGTCTTCCGGTGTCAGCATCCGGACGCGGGGGCCTCCGACCGCGTCGATCACCGCCTGCGGGATGCCGATATCCGCAACCACCAGGTCGCCGACCACCTCCCTCGCAGGAGACAGCACCAGCGGCAGCTTGGGGGCGCCGAGCGTGACTGTCAGTGTCGCGTGCATGCACGGCCCGATCAGCTCGCAGGTGTCGGCCGACAGCCCGCTCGGGAGGTCGATCGACACGACCGGGACCGGTGCGCTGTTGACGTGCTCGACGATCGTCTCGAGGAGCCCGGTCAGCGGCGACGTGAGGCCCGTGCCGAACAGGGCGTCGACTACCAGGTCGCGGCCCACGATCTCCGACGCGTGACGCTCCCACTCCTCCCGCCCCGCGACTTCCACGACCGGGAGGCGGAGCCGCGCCAGGCTATCGAGGTTCGTCCTGGCGTCGCCGCGCACCTCGCCGAGGCGGCCCACGACGAACACCGACACATCGATGCCCCGCTGTCGCAGCGTCCGCGCGACGACGAAACCGTCTCCGCCGTTGTTGCCGCGCCCGCACAGGACGGCCACGCGGCGGTCGGCGAGATCGTCGAACGACGCGTCCATGGCGGCGACCACCCGGCGGCCCGCGTTCTCCATCAGGACCAGCGACGGTATGCCGATCTCGACGATCGTGCGCCGGTCGGCCTCGCGCATCTGCTCGGCGTTGAGGATCCTCATCGACGTGCATCTTCGTCCCACGATCGCGGCTTTGTCAACCGCCGCTGGCACGCGCGCCACGCTTGCGATTACCGGATGGGACGAGGTACGCTGCAGCAATGTGCTCGGCGCACTCACGACCGGACCATTGGGGAACCATACTCCGATGTCGAACCAGGATGTCGAACGCCTGATCCAGGATCCGCTGTCGAGCCCGCCCTTGCGTATCGGGATCGTCGGCGGCATGGGCCCGATGGCCGGCGTCTACCTTCAGCGGCTAATCGTCGAGGCGACTCCCGCCGGGAAGGACCAGGATCATTTCCAGGTCGTCTGCTTCACCAATCCTCACGTGCCCGAGCGCATGCGCTCGCTGGCCGAGGACGGAGGTCGCCGTTACACAGATTCGGTTCGCGCGTCGGCACAACTTCTGGTGGACGCCGGCGTGTCGCACATCGTCATCCCCTGCAACACGGCGCACGCACGTCTCGCGGAGATCCAGCGGGGCGTCGGCGTGCCGATCGTGAACATGGTGGACCTCGCGCTGCGGGCGCTGGTGGAGGAACACGGAACCGGGCGTCGAATCGGCCTGCTGGCGACGGTCGGGACCATCGCGGAGCGGGTCTATCAGGATGCGCTCACTGGCGCGACGCTCGATTGGATCCTGCCGGACGACACCGACCAGCGGCGCGTGTCGGAGGCGATCCTGGCGATCAAGGTGAACGAGGGCCCGCGGGTAGAATCCGCCCTGCTCGACGTGTGCCGGACGCTCGTCCGACGGGGCGCCGGCGTCATCCTGGTCGGCTGCACGGAACTGTCGATGTGCATCGACGCCCTGCGGCCGGCGGGCGTTCCGCTGGTGGACCCCATGCGGATCGTCGCACGGCACCTGGTGGACATCGGGCGGGGGCGGCGGCAGGGTCTCGGCGCAGGACGATAGCGTTCCCGGTCCTGCTCTCACAGCCCGGAGGCGAGTGAATGGCAGCAACGATCTACGTCAACGGCCGCATCACGGGCGAACGGGACGCGGTCATCCCCGTTCTCGACCACGGGTTCCTCTACGGAGAGGGCGTCTACGAGGTCATGCGGACCTACCAGCGCAGACCATTCCTCTACGGTCAGCACATCGAACGGATGCGGAAGTCGGCGGGCATGATCAACCTCGATGTCCCCTATACGAACGCGGCGCTCCTGGCGGAGATCGAAATGACGGCGGCTGCCTTCGACGAGACTCGCGGCGATGCGCCGCGCGCCGAGGAGATCTACATCCGCGTCCTCCTGACGCGGGGCGTCGGACAGATGACGTACGACCCCGCGGCGTGCCCCGTGCCGACGCTGGTCATCATCGTCAAACCGCAAGTGGATCCGCCGCGCGAGGCGTACGAGAAAGGCGTCAAGGTCATCCTGGTTCCTGTCGTCCGCAATCACCCGTTCTCGATCAACCCGCTGATCAAGTCGAACAACCTCCTGAACAATGCGCTGGCCGCGCAGTACGCGATGCGGCTGGGGGGCTTCGAGGCGATCATGCGCAACTACCGGAGCGAGATCTCCGAGTGCTCGCAGTCGAACCTCTTCGTTGTCAAGGACGGTGCGGTGACGACTCCGCCCATCGAGGCCGGTCTGCTGGCGGGGATCACCCGCGCATTCGTCTTCGGCGTGGGCCGGGCGTGTGGCGTGCGGGTAGCCGAAGCGACCTTGACGGACGCGGATCTGTTCGGTGCCGACGAGATGTTCCTGACGAGCACGACCCGGGAGATCGTGCCCATCGTGACGGTGGACGGCAGCCGGATCGGGACCGGCGTGCCTGGGCCGGTCACCAGGCGGCTCCTCCAGGAATTCCGGCGCCAGGTGGCGGCGCTGGAGCCGTAAGGGCTGGCGTCGCTACACGCCGGGCTTCCAGCGCAGGATTGGCTTCCGGGCCGCCGTCGCCTCGTCGAATCGGCTGCGCCGCGTCGTCGTCGGCGCTTTCTTCAGCAGCTCGGGCGTCGTCCGCGCCTCCTCGGCAATCTGGACCATCGCATCGACGAATCGGTCGAGCTCGTCGAGCCCCTCGCTCTCCGTGGGCTCGACCATCAGCGCGCCGTGGACGATCAGCGGGAAGTAGATCGTCGGCGGATGGAATCCGAGGTCGATCAGGCGCTTCGCGATGTCGAGCGTCGTCACGCCGTATTCGTTCTGCTTGTGGTCCGAGAAGATCACCTCGTGCATGTTGAGGCGGTCGTACGGCACCTCGTACGTGCCGCGCAATCGCGCCCGCACGTAATTCGCGTTCAGCACCGCGTTCTCCGCCGTCTGCCGAATCCCCTCCGGCCCGAGCGAGCGGATGTACGCGTACGCACGGATGATCATTCCGAAGTTCCCCTGGAAGGCCTTGACGCGGCCGATCGACAAGGGCCGATCGTAGTCGAGGCGCATCCCGTCGCGCGTGGGCGTGACCACTGGCGTCGGCAAGTACGGTTCGAACGCCTTGATCGCCACCACCGGACCCGACCCCGGCCCTCCCCCGCCGTGGGGCGTCGAGAAGGTCTTGTGCAGGTTCAGGTGCATGATGTCCATGCCGAAGTCGCCCGGCCGCGCCTTGCCGATCAGCGCGTTCATGTTCGCGCCGTCGCAGTACACCAGGCCGCCCTTGTCGTGGACAATACGGGCCGCGTCGCAGATCTCGTCCTCGAACATCCCGAGCGTGTTCGGGTTGGTGAGCATCAGCGCGGCGACGTCCGGCGTCATCGCCTCGGCCAGGGCCGAGACCGACAGATTGCCGCGGGCGCACGACTTGATCTCGCGCACCTCGTAGCCGCAGAAGTGCGCGCTCGCCGGGTTGGTGCCGTGCGCCGAATCGGGGATTAGCACCAGCTTGCGCGGGTTGCCGTCGCGGGTGACGAGATGCTGGCGAATCATCAGCATCCCCGTCAGTTCGCCGTGCGCGCCGGCAGCGGGCTGCAGGGAGACCGCGGGCAGTCCCGTGATCTCGCCCAGCATCCCGGCCACGGCGTGCATGACCGCGAGGGCGCCCTGCGCCACCTCGTCGGGCGCCAGGGGATGCAGGTCGGCAAACCCGCTCATCCGGGCTGCTGCCTCGTTCACCTTGGGGTTGTACTTCATGGTGCACGAGCCGAGCGGGTACATGCCCGTGTCCACGCCGTAGTTCCACGTAGACAAGCGTGTGAAGTGGCGGACGAGGCCCACTTCGGTCATCTCGGGAAACCCCTCGAGACCGGCGCGCAGGAGCCCGTCGGGCACGGCGCCCTCGAGCGGGGCGGGCGGAACGTCGTGCGCCGGCAGCGAGTAGCCCTTCCGACCGGGCGTGCTCAACTCGAAGATCAGCTGGTCGCGATGATCGGGTGTCGTCATGTGTGCAGGTCCCTGTGCTACCCGGCCAGCGCATTCGCCAGGCGGTCGATATCCTCGGCGCGATTGAGCTCGGTGGCACAGACGAGGAGCGAATCGCTCAGCTCCGGGTAGTACCGGCCGAGCGGCAGACCGGCGATCAGGCCGGAGCCGAGCAGGCGTTTCTGCACGGCGGCCGCATCGCCAAGCCCGCCCACGACGAATTCGTTGAAGAACGGCGCCGCGAACCTCAGTCTCGCTCCGGCCTTCGCTGCGGCCTCCACGATGGCCGTCTTGGCGTAGTGCGCCTTGTCGAAGTTCAGCCGGGCCAGTTCCGGCAGTCCGGCCTTGCCGTAGGCTGCCATGAACATCGTGGCCGCCAGCGCCATCAGGCCGGAGTTGGTGCAGATATTCGAGGTCGCCTTCTCGCGCCGGATGTGCTGTTCGCGCGTCGCCAGCGTGAGGACGAAGCCGGTCCGCCCCTCCGTGTCGGTCGCCATGCCGACGAACCGCCCGGGCATCTGCCGCATGCACTTCTCGGACGCGGCGATGACCCCGCAGTAGGGGCCGCCGTAACCGACGGGGACCCCGAATGCCTGCAGTTCGGCCGCGACGATATCGACGCCCAGGCTTCCCGGCGGCGCCAGCAGTCCCATCGCGACGGGCTCGGTGACCACGGCCACGCTCAGCGCGCCAACGGCCCTGGCGATCTCGACCGTCGTCCGCGGGTCCTCGATGACACCGAAGAAATTCGGATACTGGATGATGACGCCCGCCGCGCCCTTCGCCGCTGCGGCGAACTGGCCGCGATCGACGGTACCGTCGGCCTGGTATCCGACCTCGACGATCGCCAGCCCGAGGTTCCTGGCGTAGGTCTTGAGCACCTCGCGGTAGTGCGGGTGCACGCTGTGAGCGACGACGATGCGGTCGCGCTTGGTGAGGCGGCAGGCCATCATGGCCGCCTCGGCCATTGCGGTGCTGCCGTCGTACATCGACGCGTTCGCCAAGTCGGTTCCCATCAGCGCGGACACGAGCGTCTGGAACTCGAACACGGCCTGGAGCGTGCCCTGCGCGATTTCCGGCTGATACGGCGTGTAGGCCGTGTAGAACTCGGATCGCAGCAGGAGTTGGTCGATGAAGCTCGGCGCGAAGTGCCGATACGCGCCGGCGCCGAGGAACGAGGCGACCGTCGACGGGGCGGCGTTTTGTCCGGCCAGCGCTCCCAGATGGGCAGTCAGGTCGGGTTCGGAAAGCGCCGGCGGCAGGTCGAGCTCGCGCTGCAGCCGCACGGCCGCGGGAACCGGCTCGAACAACGCGTCGATGCTCGGGACCCCGATGACCTCGAGCATCCGGCGCGCGTCCTGGTCTGTGTTGGGGATGTAACGGTGCGTCACTTTGTCAGCTCTGCGTAGTGCGCGGCATCGAGAAGGCCCTGCGCTTCCGCCGGCTCGGCGGGCGTGAGCGTGACGATCCAGCTGCCGTGCGGGTCGTGGTTGATGCCTTCCGGCTTCTCCGCGAGGCTGGCGTTGACCTCGACGACCGTTCCCGAGACCGGAGCGAAGATCTCCGACACCGCCTTGACGGATTCCACCGAGCCGACCTGTTCACCCTTCCTGACGATCTTCCCCACCTCCGGGAGCTCGAGGAACACGATGTCCCCAAGCTGTTTCTGGGCGTAGTCGGTCACGCCCATGCGGCCGGTGGCCATGTCAATCCACTCGTGGTCGTTCGTGTACTTGTAGGTCTCCGGATACATCGCTCACCCCTTTGGAGGCTTGTAGAACGGCAACGACACCACGCGAGCCTTCGCGCGACGGCCGCGGACATCCACTTCGAACTCGGTGCCTGGCTCGGTGCGTGCAATCGGCAGATACGCCAAGCCTATCGCCTTCTTCAGAAACGGCGTCCGGGTGCCGCTGGTCACGGCCCCGGTCTTCACGCCGTCGAGGTACACATCATAACCGCGGCGGGCGATGGCGCGGTCCACCATCTCGAAGCCCACGATGTGCCGCGACACTCCCTTCGCCTTCTGCTCGGCGAGGGCTGCGCGGCCGATGAAGTCACCCTTGTCCCACGCGACGATCCGCTCCAGGCCGGCCTCGAGCACGCTGGTGGCGCCGTCGATGTCGTTCCCGTACAGGCGCAGCGCAGCCTCGAGTCGGAGCGTGTCGAGGGCGCCAAGGCCGGCCGGGATGACGCCGGCGCTCCGGCCCTCCTGCAGAATCGCCTGCCAGACCTTCACGGCCGATTGCGGCGGCACGAAGATCTCGTAGCCGCTCTCGCCGGTGAATCCGGTCCGCGAGATCATGCCCCTCGCGCCTGCGATTTCACCGTGAGTAAACCAGTAGTACCCGACCGGCGCCAGCTCCACGTCGGTCAGCGCCTGCATGACCTCGTGCGCACGCGGCCCCTGCAGGGCGATGAGCGCGTAGCGCGAACTCGTGTCCACGACTGCGACATCGCCGAACGGCTTCGCCTGCTCCACGATCCACTCGACATCCTTCTGGACGTTGCAGGCGTTGACCACATAGAGGAAGTGGTCGTTGGCAAGCCGGTACACCCGGAGGTCGTCAACGAACGCACCGGAGGGACTCGTGAGGGCGGAGTACTGAGCCTGCCCGACGCGCAGCTTGCCCGCATCGTTGCTGGTCATCCGCTGGACGGCAGCCAGGGCGTCCCTGCCGGCCAGCTCGACCTGGCCCATGTGCGTCACGTCGAACAAGCCGGCTCGCGTGCGCACGGCTCGGTGCTCGTTGCCGAGGCCCGAGTACTCGACGGGCATGTCCCAGCCGGCGAAAGGCACCATGCGGCCGCCGTTGGCCCGGTGCCAGGCGTTCAGAGGCGTCTTCCGCAATGCTGAGACTGCTGGAGTCATCGGACGGCCGGGGTGAAGGGGCGGACGACGGACAGACAGGTAACACTACTATGCAGGCGCGCGCACGGTCAAGGCGCCGAAAGGCAGGAATCCGAGGCGTTCAGACGGAAAACCGGGGGCGAGGTGCCCCCTCACCGCAGCCGCAGCGCGAACGACACGACAATGAGCCCGAGGGCGCTGACGGTCAGCATCTCCCGCTGGGCGGCCGCGGGCGGCAGCGTGGGCAGCCGCCGCACCGCGCGCAGTGTCGCCAGAACGAACAGTACGAACGCCACGCCGGCGAACAGGGCTGACGGAACGAGGTTCGGCGCCTGATTGCCTACGCGGCGAATGGCCCACCAGAACCCGGCGAGGTCCACTACCACACAGATCCAGAACAAGACCCGAGCGAACCTCAGGGTTCCGTCATCATCCTGCATAGCGCGTCCTTCAGTTCCTGCAGCACCGCACCGGTAATGCACAAGGCGGCTGCGGCCTCGGGCGCACCAACCATCACCAACACCGCTGCGGTCAATTGAATCGAGTCTAGCAGCGCGGTCAAGGCCTCGCACCACGATGCGAATGGCTGCGGCGGTTCCGGATACCCGAGGAAGTCGTCACCGGGCTTCTGACCCGCCGAGACGAGCACCGGCCTGCTACCCGGCCGTGGTGCCGGACGATCGAAGCCGGCCGCCAGTCTGAACAACGGCGCCCGAGCACCCCGCAACGATGCGACCACACCCTGAGCCGCCAGGCCGCCCATCACCGCGGCCGACCGGGTCGTCTCGAGATCCGCAACCGGGGCTACGCCGTACTGGGCACCGAGGGCGGTCCTCAGGTCGCTCCACTTGGGCCCGAGATCGCGCGCGACGGCTTCCGGACCTCGTTCGTGAAGACGTCGACGGAGGGCGGAGTCGGCCCGCGCGCCGAGTTTCCGTTCGTTCAGATGCGCGCCGAGAAGATCGAGGTTCGTCGCGAGGACCCGAACGTGCTCTCCCTTGATGCCGACCGGTCCCCGCATCACATGGTAGACCCGGAGCAGCTCCTGTCCGACGTGCTCCAGCACCGGGTCGCCCGCCGCTTGGGCCGCCACCTCCGGGAGGCCCTCACCGGCCGCACGAACGACTCCGCCGAAGGCCAGCGGCACGGCGCATCCCAGACCGAGACGCAGAAACCGCCGGCGCCCTGGCCGCGATTCCGCGGCCGCTCTCTCACGTTCCGAGCTCCATCGTTGGCTCCTCATGGCACACCTCCGGGCCTCGCCGGTCGGCTCCTTCCCGGCCGGCCGGCGCGTCAGTGTGCGACCTCGTGGATACCCCAGCCCGCCTCACTGCCCGTTTGTGCCGGAGGCACCCGGCAGGCGCGGATTACCCCGCGCTGGCTGACCTCGCTTCCTTCTCATCCTCCCGTCGCCTGCTCACCCGCACATCGTCTGCCCCATGGCCTGGTCGGGACGCCTGTCCCCAGGCGATGACTCTGGCCGAGTCGCCGGTTCGGCCCGCGCCGGGGACTGTTCCTCTGACGGGGCGCCGTCCGGCCGCCATTGCAGATACGCCATCAGCGTGTGATAGCTGATGTCCAGGATGTCGCAGGCCTTCCTCTTGTTCTGCTGGCACCGGTCGAGCACCAGCCGCGCGTACCGCGCGCCCCAGGCCCTCATCGTATCGTTGCTCTTCAGCGCTGCACGCAGCGCTTCGGCGCGCTCGCCGCGGAGCGGCGGAGGGAGATCGCCGATCGTGACCCACTCGGACGCCGCAAGCGTAACCGCGCCTTCGACGAGTCGCTCGAGTTCGCGCACGTTTCCAGGCCAGTCGTAGAGCTGCATCGCTTCGGCCGCCTCTGCGCTGAGCGTGAGCGGCCTGGGCGACTGGTAGCGCGACAGGAAGTAGGAGCACAGGTCCGGGATGTCCTGCCGGCGATCCCGCAATGGCGGCACGTGAAGTTCGACGCCGGACAACCGATAGAACAGGTCCTCACGGAACTGGCCGCTCGACGCCATCTCCCTCAGGTTCCTGTTGGTCGCGACGACGATTCGGGTGTCGACCTTTCTGCTCGCGTGCCCGCCCACGCGTTCGACAATGAGCTCCTGTATGGCGCGAAGGAGCTTGGCCTGGGCCGACGGGGTGAGGTCGGAGACCTCGTCCAGGAACAGGGTTCCGCCGTCTGCGTGTTCGAACTTCCCGCGCCGCCCTCGGACACCCGTCGCGGTCCGGTCTTCGATGCCGAACAACTCGGCTTCGAGGAGCGACTCCACGATCGCGGCACAATTGACCGCGACGAACGGCCCGTGGCGGCGCCGGCTCAGGGAGTGAACCTGCCGGGCCACGAGTTCCTTGCCCGTGCCACTCTCCCCCTGGATCAACACCGTGAAATCCGTCGCGGCCACGCGGGCGGTGTTCTCTCGAAGCATGATCATCGCCGGGCTCGCGCCGATCAGCGGCGGCGTCGAGGGGTCCGGGTGGCGCGTGACGGCGGCGGCTCGCGGAGGACTGCTGCGGTACCGATCCAACTCGATGACCAGGGCCGCCAACTGCGCCGCGGTACTCATGAACTGCCTGTCCCACGCATCCAGCGAGACGTCGCATGCGAGCGTCGCCTCGAGCACGACACGCGGCGCGCCGCGGCGGGTCGGCACATCGACGCTCGCGCATCGAGGCGCCTGCGGGGCGGACGAATCGTCAGCGGCGTAGGTCGGCGGGCTTTCTCTCAGGTGAACGGACTGGGCCCGCAACGCCTGCCGCATGCCGAACTCGAAGCGGGCGCCCAGCGTGGGTGTCGCCTGCCCCGAATGCAGATGCTCCGCCAGGGAACCCAGGAGCCTGGCAAACGCGGTGCGCCGGTCGCGAGTGCGGACCCACCGCCGCGGAAGCGGCGCGCTGGTCAGGTCGAGGTGCGCATCGTCCAATCGGATCATCCAGGCCTCCGGGTCCGCGAAGCGGGCCGTGAGAGCATCACTATCAATCGTGGTGCCACAGCGGTCGAACACCTCATGGCTCGGAATGTCTGCGATTTGTCCGTTGAGTCATTGTCGGGGTCGTGACGTACTGGGTAGCGTGTTCCCGCAATGACCTGTTTGAATCGTCTTCGCCGGGCACTTGATACCCATGCGTGTCCATCTCGAGAAGGGCCGTGCGCAGGCGATCCTGTCCATCCCTGTCGATCGGCGGGTCGAACTCGAGGGCGGCTTGATAACGCACCCCATCCTCCTGAACCAGTGCCGACACGTGGCAGCGCAATACCTTTGCCCGCCCGTTCCATCGCCAGTGCGAGACCGACAGTTGCATCTCGACCGGCGTCCCGGGCAGCAGGCGAGACGCGACCTGGATGCACGCTCCGCCGCTCGAGAGATTCAGCAGGAGCGCCTCCCGTCCTGGACGCAGGCGCAGGTGGACCAGTTCTCCGCAGTCGGTGAATTCAACGCGCCGACAGCGCCTCCGGTCACGAGAACACGGCCGACCGGCGGTCAGCGCGTGCGCCATGTCCGCGCCCCAAAATCGAAGTCCAGGGACCGGATGCGGCCAGTGCCGCCGAGCACCCGAACAGCCAGTTGGTGTCGCCCACGGCCGTGCAGATAAACGGTTCCGGAACTCGACGTTCCCGTAGGGCTGAAAGACAGCATCCGACTGGTGCCGACCCGGATCGGGTCCCGGTTCTCGAGCGTGTCTGTTTCGTCCACGTCGGGCACGCCGTCCTCGAAACCGAACCGTACGCCCGCGAATTGCTGGCGGAGCGTCTCGCGCGGTCGCATCAGCGCGTCCACTCCGCTCGTGATGTCCGCAGCGCGGACCCCGTTCGCGTTGCCATCGACATAGACGGCGAGGAGGTAATCGTCGCCATCGGGCTCGAACCTGACGGCCACGTTGGCCCGTCGCTTCAGCGCCTCCATCCGGGCGCCGTGCAGCTGGCCGACCAGAAAATCTGCCGCGCCATTTGCCATGATTCCGTCGCGGGCCGCCAGCAGGACCGGAGCGCTGCCGCCAAAGGCGATCATGGCGAGAGCGAGGCAGATGAGCAGCTCGAGGACCGAGTAGGCGGCTCGGGACATGGCGCGTCCTCCTCGCCCGGACAGCTCCCGATGAGCAGATGCCGGGGCGACGGGCATCCGGAGGCATGGCCGGCGGGCGACAGGAGCGCAGGCCTCCGCGGGACGCGGCGACCATTCAGCGACCCTGCCTCCGGCACTGCCCGTCGTTTCCCTGCGCGGGTGGAACGCTCCGCCTGCAGACCTGCAGCGCGGCGAACGGCGCCCCTTCCACGAAACGACCAGCCATCCGTTGCTACGAGTGGCCCTGGCTCCCCTTCTCTGTCTTCGGCACCCCGAGTGTGATCAGCGGCTTCAGCTTGAGGAAGTTCTTCTCGCCAATCCCCTGGACGTTCATCAGATCCTCGAGCTTCTTGAATCCGCCGTTCTTCTGGCGATAGTCGATGATGCGCGCGGCCAGCTTGGCTCCGATCCCGGGCAGACCATCGAGTTGCTCTGCCGTGGCCGTATTGATGTTGACGACCGTCCCAGGGGTGGGTTTGGCCTGCTGTCCGGCCTGGTCCCCCGAGACGATGGGCGCCGCAAGCAGCGCGGCGAGGACGAGGGCAGCTCCGACCTTCACTCGACGCATGGTTCCTCCTTCAGGAAGTCGGACGGTCGCCCGTCCGCTGTGACGACCCCGGTCGGCAACCCGGCGTCGGTTCGAGGTCGGGCACCACCGCCACGGCTCCCGCCGGGGTCACCTCGGGGAACAGCAAGAGGACCGCCGAAATGCGCCAAGCGGCAGCGCGGCCGCAAGTGATACTTCGGCAAGGCGGTTGCAGTTGCGAGAGGAAGGTCGAGCCGCGTCGCCGTCTGGCGCCGCTCGGGAAACGACGCCTTCAGTTGTCGCGGGTGACGCGCGTCGCGGGAATCCTTCAGCGATTCGGCCACCGCACGGGGCAACGCGCGTCGAGCATGAGGGAACTGCAGTTGCGCTTCCGGCGGGCCGCGTGCGAACAGCGCCTGGGAGCCGTGGGCGTTCTACGACGCCGACCGAAACCAGGCGAGCGTCCGCTCCAGGCCCTCGCGAAAACCGACCAGAGGGACGTAGCCGGTCAACGTTTTAGCCCGACTGATATCGGCCTGCGAGTGGCGAACGTCACCCGCCCGCGCCTCGCGGTAGACTGCCTTCGTCTCGACGCCGAGCAGCTCCGACAACGTCTGCAGCAGCTCGTTGAGGCTGATGCGGCCGCCGGTGGCCACGTTCATCATCTCCCCGGCGAGGCCCCGCGCATGGCAGGCCCGCAGAACGCCGTCCACCACGTTCGAAACATACGTGAAATCCCGCGTCTGGCCGCCATCGCCGTAGATGATCGGCTCGCGCCCGCCGACCAGCGCGCTGATGAAGAGCGAGATCACGCCGGAGTAGGGAGACGACGGATCCTGGCGCGGGCCGAACACGTTGAAGTACCGAATCGTCACGGTGTCCAGGCCGTAGAGTTTCGTAAAGAGCGCCAGGTACTGCTCGCCCACCAGTTTCTGGAGCGCATAAGGCGAGAGCGGGTTCGCGGGCATCTCCTCGCGCTTCGGCAGCGTCGGCGTGTCGCCGTATGCCGAGGACGATCCGGCGTAAACGACCCGCTTGACGCCCGCGTCACGGGCGGCCACCAGCACGTTGAGCGTCGCATCGACGTTCGATCGGTTGGACGTAATCGGGTCGCTCACGGAGCGCGGCACCGACGGGATGGCCGCCTGGTGGAGTACGTAGTCCACTCCGGCCACGGCGCGCTTCGCCACCTCGAACTCCGCGAGGTCGCCCTCGAGAAACTCCACGTCGTGGACGTGGGCGAGATTCGAGCGCTTGCCCGTAATCAGGCTGTCCACGACGCGGACGGACTCGCCGCGACGGGCGAGTTCCTCGCAGAGATGCGAGCCGATGAAACCGGCGCCGCCAGTGACGAGATAGAGAGGCATGGGTGAAGGGTCCGGAAAAGTGGTGAATACGAGGCCGAAAGCGCCGCAGAAAAGCCGTAAGCCGAATTCTGTCCGCCTTCACCAGGCTTGCGCCCGGCAACGGCGTGACGACCATTCCTCTAGCCCCGCCATCGCTGGCGGGATCAAGCGACCTACCCGGAGGCATCGGACGGGCCGTCCTGTTGGCGCCTCCCTATTTGGTCTTGCTCCGTGCGGGGTTTTGCCTGCCACCGGCGTTGCCGTCGGCGCGGTGCGCTCTTACCGCACCTTTTCACCCTTACTCCAGGCGTGGCCCGGTTCTGCCGCCGCACTCGAAAGGAGTCGTCGCGCGCGATCGTCCGCGCGACCACTCCCCGCGTGCAGCAGAACCGGACCACGCCTGGGGCGGTATGTTTTCTGTGCCACTTTCCTTCAAGTCACCCTGACCGGGCGTTATCCGGCGCACTGCCCTGCGGAGTTCGGACTTTCCTCCCCGCCACGGCGTCTCCCACGACGCGGACGTCGCGGGACAACCGCGGCGCGGCGGTCGTCTGGCTTTCTGCGGCAAGTTGTCAAAGAGCGAAATCGACGGGCAACCCTGAAGGGTCGCCCCGCGGGCGACGCTCCACGCTACCCGTCCGTCTCCTGGCTAATCTTGTAGAACTCGAGCTTCTTGTACAAGTTGCTCCGCGGCGTCCCGATCGCTTCCGCTGTCCGGGAGATGTTCCACCCGTTCTCCCGAAGCCGCTGGACGAGGAACGTCCGCTCGGACAATTCCTTGAACTCCCGCAGCGTGGCCGCCGACGTCGCCCCAGCCGCTTCCCCTCCATTATCGAGCGGCGCAGGACGAGGGTCAACACGCAGGGCGTCCGGAAGGTCCTGCAGATCGATCGCGTCGCCCGGCGCCATGATGATGCTCCGCTCGATCGTATTCCGCAGTTCCCGGATATTGCCCTTCCACCGGTAGCGCTGCAGGGCCTCCATCGCGCGCGGCGTGACGCGCCGTCGGCGGAAGTTGTTCTCCCGCGCCAGCACGTCGATGAAGTGCTGGACCAGTGCCGGGATGTCCTCGACGCGCTCGCGCAGCGGCGGTACCGAGATCGGAATCACGCTGACCCGGAAGAACAGATCCTCGCGGAAATTCCCTTTCTCGATCTCCCTCTCCAGGTCCTTGTTGGTCGCCGCGATCACCCTGACGTCCACGCGGATCGTCCGCGACGACCCGACGCGCTCGACCTCGCCCTCCTGCAGCACCCGGAGCACCTTCGCCTGGGTCTTCAGGCTCATGTCGCCGACTTCGTCGAGGAAGATGGTCCCGCGGTCGGCTTGTTCGAACTTGCCGATCTGCTTCTCGGTGGCGCCGGTGAACGAGCCTTTCTCGTGGCCGAACAGCTCCGACTCGATCAGTTCCTCGGGAATCGCGGCGCAGTTCACCTGCACGAACCGCTCGCGGCTGCGCAGGCTGTTCCTGTGAATCGCCCGCGCGACGAGTTCCTTCCCGACGCCGCTCTCGCCGTGGATCAGGACCGTCGCGTTCGTCGGCGCCGCGCGTCGCACGGCCTCCATGACCTGGCGGATCTGGAACGAGTCGCCCACCATCTCGTGCTTCGCCTCGACGGCGCGCCGCAGCTGGTGCACCTCGTCGTTGATCCGGTTGCGTTCGAGCGCGTTGCGGATCGTCACCAGGATCCGGTCGGTGTCGGGCGGCTTGTCGATGAAATCGAAGGCGCCGCGACGGATCGCGTCGGCGCCCGTCGCCCCAGTGCCGTGCCCGGAGATCATGACGATCGGCACGTCCGCAACCGCCTTGATCCGGTCCAGCGCCTCGAAGCCGTCCATGCCGGGCATCTTGATGTCGAGAAAGACCAGGTCCGGCGACTCGCGCTCCGCCAGCGTGATGCCCTCCGGCCCGGCCGAGGCCCCGATGAACTCGTAGCCCTCGTACTCGATGATCATCCGCAGCGAATCGCGGATGGCGGCCTCGTCGTCGATGACCAGGATGCGAGCTTTCATTGAAACCCTTCCGATTGCCCGATTGTCGCACGAGACGCAACGGACCTCGCCTCACGGGGGATCCTGCCCGATGAGCCGAAGGAACGCCTGTTCGTCCAGAACGCCGACGCCGAGACCGCGCGCCTTCTCCAGCTTACTCCCGGGGTCGGCTCCGACCACCAGCCAGGTCGTCTTGCGGCTCACCGAGCCGGTCACCTTGCCTCCCCGCTCTTCAATCGCCGCCGACGCCTCGTCACGCGACAGGCTGGCGAGCGTGCCGGTGACCACGAATGTCATTCCCGCGAACTTGCCGGGAGTCGCGGTGGCAGAAGTCCTCTCGCCAACGGTGCGAACACCCGCGTCTCGCAGCCGCGCGACGAGTTGCCGGTTGCGGGGCTCGTCGAAGTACTCGCGCACGGCGGCCGCGACGACGGGCCCGATCTCGTCCACCGCCTGCAGTTGCTCGACCGGCGCGGATTCGAGAGCCTCGATCGATCCGAACGCACCCATCAACACCTGGGCCACGCGCTCGCCCACATACCGAATCCCAAGGCCGTACACCAGGCGCCACGGGTCGTTCCGGCGGCTGCCGTCGATCTCCTGGACCAGTTTGGCGGCCGACTTCTTCCCCATCCGCTCGAGCGCCTCCAGCTGTTCGGCGCTTGCGTGGTAGAGGTCCGCAAAGTCCTGCACGAGCCCCGCGCTGACGACCTGGTCCACGAGGGCCTCTCCCAGCCCCTCGATGTTCATCGCGCGCCGCGAGGCGAAGTGTTCCAGGCTCCGGCGGAACCGGGCCGGGCACGCCGTGTTCACGCACCGCCAGACCGCCTCGCCCTCCGGGCGGTGCAGCCGGCTCCCGCAACTCGGGCACTCCTGCGGCATCTGCCAGGGAACGACGTCCGGCCCCCGAAGCGAGAGCACGGGCTTCACCACTTTGGGAATGACCTCGCCGCCCTTCTCGATCAGGACGTGGTCGCCGGGCCGGATGTCCCGGCGCGCCACTTCCTGCTCGTTGTGCAGCGTGGCGAGGTGGATGGTGGACCCGGACAGGCGGACGGGCTCCAGCACCGCGAAGGGCGTGACCGCACCTGTCCGCCCGACGTTGACGTCGATGCGGAGCAGCTTCGTGGTGGCCTGTTCGGCGGGGAACTTGAACGCGATGGCCCACCGCGGGAACTTGGACGTCGCGCCGGCCCGCTCGCGCAGCGCGAGGTCGTCCAGCTTGATGACGACGCCGTCCGTGTCGAAAGGCAGTGCGCGCCGTTCGCTCTTCCACCGGTCGCAGTACTTGAGGGCCTCCTGCACTCCGTCACAGCGCTGCCAGTGGCTCTCCACCGGGAACCCCCATCGCTGGAGCAGTTCCAGCGTTTCGGCGTGGGTGCCGGGGACAACGCCGGCCGGTCCGTGCAACTGATAGAGGAAGGCTGAGAGACCACGGCGGGCCACCTCGCGCGGATCCAGGTTCCGCATCGTGCCGGCCGCGGCGTTTCGAGGATTGGCGAATACCGGCTCCTCACGCTCTTCGCGCTCGCGGTTGAGCCGGTCGAAGGCCATGCGCGGCAAGTACACCTCGCCGCGGACCTCGACGCGTCCCGGGGCGGGCTGTGCCAGCGCAAGCGGGATCGCCCGGATGGTGCGCACGTTCGACGTGACGTCCTCGCCGCGGAACCCGTCTCCGCGGCTAACGCCCCGAACGAGCCGCCCGTCCTCGTAGGTGAGCGAGATGCTGAGGCCGTCGATCTTCAGTTCGGCCACGTACGCAACCGATGCCGGCCCGACGCCGGCGTCGTCGACCGCGCGCCGCAGCCGCTCGTCGAAGGCCGCCAGCTCCTCTTCGTTGTACGAGTTGTCGAGCGAGAGCATCGGCGCCTGGTGCTCGACGCTCTCGAATCCCTCGACCGGGCGTCCGCCCACGCGCTGGCTGGGAGATTCGGGTGTGACGAGGTCAGGATGCTCGCGCTCGAGTGCCTCGAGGTCCTCCATCAACGCGTCGAACTCGGCGTCCGAGATCTCCGGCTCGTTCAGGATGTAGTAGCGCTCTTCGTGATGGCGGATGCGGGCGCGCAGATCGGCAAGGCGTTCGGCGGGTGTCACGAGGGCTCCTGCGCGGGTGGATCCCGGCGTGTCCGCCGGGCCCGGACGCGTCAGCGGTCCCGGGAGAGGACGTAGTCCGAAAGGGCCATCAGCCCCTCACGCTCCGGGTTGGCCGGGAGCAAGGCCAAGCTGGCCTTTGCGCGCGCGCCGAACTCGGTGGCCTTCCGGTACGCGTAGTCCAGGGACCGATACTCGGCCAGATACCCGGCAATCTCCTGCCATCGCTCGGGTGTCAACTCACGGTCGCGAACGACGTCGGCAATGAGGCTCTTGATCCGCGGCCCCCCATGCTGGAGCGCATGAATGACCGGGAGCGTGAGCTTCCCCTCGCGCAGGTCGCTGGCGATGGGCTTTCCCAGCACTTCTTCGCGCCCTGTCAGGTCGAGCAGGTCATCCACCAGCTGAAAGGCCACGCCGAGGTTGAAGCCGTAATCCCGCAGCGCACGTCGTCCGTCCGGCCCGAGGTCGCCGAGGCTTCCGCCGATTTCGGCGCAGCCCCCGAACAGGTCGGCCGTCTTCCTCTGGAGGATCTCGAAATGATCGCTCTCGCCGAGGGTGATGTCTCCGTTCTTCGACAGCTGGAACAGCTCGCCCTCGATCATCCGGAGGGTCACGTCACAGAGGATCCGGACGACGTCCAGCGAGTCCTGCGTGAGCGCCAGCGCCATCGACTTGATGTAGAGGTAGTCGCCGAGCAGGACGGTGACATCGTTGCCCCACTTCGAGTGCACGGCCTGCCGGCCCCGCCTCAACGTGGAGTCGTCCACGATGTCGTCGTGAACGAGAGTGGCTGTGTGAATGAACTCGACGACCGAGGCGTAGAGAACCGCCAGTTCGCCGGTGTATCCCGAGAGGCGCGCGGCCATCAGGAGGACGGCGGGCCTGACCCGTTTCCCCCCGGCATCCTGGATGTAGCGGCCGATCTCGGGGATCAGGGCGACGTGCGACTCGACGTGGCGGGCGAACTCGCGCTCGACCCGATCGAGGTCCTGGCGTATGGGCTCGAAGATGTGCGCGAGGGTCACAGCTGGTTTTTCCACGGCGTGCCGAGTCCGTTGATCACACCATAATTGCTCGCGAAGTGTCAACGCGCGGATGGCGGTCACGCGCGCGGGTCGAGAGGGCTCGCCGGAGGCGGCGCGCCGAACGTCCGCTGGAAATTGCCGGTGACCGACGTGTCGAATGCGTCGAAGGCGACGTGCCGGAGCTCGGCCAGTCTCTCTGCCGTCCGAACGACCCACGCCGGCTCGTTTCGGGCGCCGCGCATCGGCACCGGGGCGAGGTACGGACAGTCGGTTTCGACGAGCAGCCTGTCGGCCGGAGTGTCCGCGGCGATCGCCCTGATCGACTCGGCCCTCGGGAATGTCACCATGCCGGAGAACGACAGGAGGAACCCGAGTTCGAGGGCGTCGTTCGCCAGGTCTTCCGTTCCTGAGAAACAGTGAAAGACGCCGCTCACCTTCCCGGCGCCTTCGTCCCGGATGATGCCGATCGTGTCAGCGTCCGCCTCCCTGGTATGGACGACGACCGGAAGGCCGGTCTCGCGAGCGAGCCCGATCTGCGCGCGGAACACGCTGCGCTGCACGTCGCGCGGGGAAAAGTCGTAGTGGTAATCGAGGCCGACCTCGCCGATCGCGCAAACCCCCGGAGTTCCGGACAGCGCCGCTCGCACGGCGTCCGCAACCTCGGCTTCCCTCCCCGCGAACTCGTGCGCCTGGTGGGGATGAACGCCAATCGCGAACCGCAGGCCGGGCCAGAGGTCGCGGACGCGGTCCGCCCGCGTGGCCTCGGCGGCGTCTCCGTAGGCCAGGATGCAGAGCCCGCCTGACACGCCAGCCCCGCGCGCGCGCCGCACGACGTCTCCCACGTCGTCCGCGAAGGCCGCATCGGCCAGATGGCAGTGACTGTCGATCACTTGACGCGGCTTCCGGGAGGCGGCGGGTTCTCGAACCCGAGCAGGGCCGGCAACCCGCCTTCCGGGCTCGCCGCGAGCACCATCCCGTTCGACTCGACCCCCATCAGCTTGGCCGGCTTGAGGTTGGCCACGATGACGATCGATCGCCCGACGAGCGCCTCGGGTTCGTACGCCTCACCGATGCCCGCCACGATCGTGCGCTGCTCGGCGCCGACGTCGATCTGCATTTTGATCAGCTTCTTCGATCCCTTGACCTTCTCGGCCGCCAGGATCCTGGCGACGCGCAGGTCGATCTTCACGAAGTCGTCGATCGGGATCTTCTCGCCGCCAGGCGGGGCCGCCGAAACCGCCGGCGCGACTGGAACGGCTGCCGTGGCCGCCGGCTCAGGTGCTGGCGGCTGGCCAGCCGGTTCGTCACTCATCGTCTTCTCCTCTTGTGCTGAAGCGGCCGAGGCCGCCGGGGTGGCGGCCTCGAGGCGCGGCCAGAGCGGATCGGCCTTGAGCACGACTCGTTCCCCGAACCCGGACCACGCCGCGTCCGCTTCCAACCTGAGATCCGCCGGGTCCCGTCTCTCCCCCATCCGCCTCAGGATCTCGGCGCAGGAACCCGGCATGACCGGCAGCAGCAGCAGCGCGGCAATCCTGACGGCCTCGACCACGTCCGAAAGGGCCTGCGTGAGCCGCTCCTGCTCCCCTCGCTTGGCCAGCGACCACGGCTCGGTTTCGGCGATGTACTCGTTCGCAGCATCGACGAGGCCGAATGCGGCGAACGCCGCCTCGTGCAGGGCGTAGGAATCCATCGCGCTTCGATATCGGCGAACCACGGCTTCCGCCACGCCAGCCAGGCGCCCCGGCGCGCCGGGGGCCGCCGGCAGCCGGCCCTGGCGGTACTTGTCCGTCATCGCGGCGAGCCGGTTCACGAGGTTGCCGAGGTTGTTCGCCAGGTCGACGTTGTACCGTTCCTCGAAGCGCTCCCACGAGAAGTCGCCGTCCTGGCCGTACGGAATCTCCTTGACGAGGTATAACCTCAACGGGTCCGGGCCGAACTTCTCCGCGGCGTCGATCGGGTCGAGGACCGTCCCGAGCGACTTGCTCATCTTCTGGCCCTTGAAGTGCACGAAGCCGTGGCCGAACACCTGGCGCGGCAGGGCCACTCCGGCGCTCATCAGCATGGCGGGCCAGATCACACAGTGGAATCGCGTGATGTCCTTGCCGATGACGTGCAGATCGGCCGGCCACCAGCGGTCGAACTCCGCCTGGTCGCGACCGTAGCCGACGGCTGACGCGTAATTGATCAGTGCATCAAACCAGACATAGACGACGCTCGACGGATCGAGCGGCAGCGGGATGCCCCAGAGCTGCCCTGCGCGGCTGATGGAGATGTCCTCGAGGCCGCCTTCGAGCAGGCGCAGGATCTCGTTGCGCCGGACCTCGGGCTGCAGGAACTCCGGGTGCGTGCGGAAATGCTCGAGCAGCGCGTCGCGGTAATTTGACAGGCGGAAGAAGTGGTTCTTCTCCTTGATCCACTCCGGCTTCGTCCCGTGGACCGGGCACAGACCCTCGACGAGGTCCTTCTCCGGCTTGAAGGCCTCGCAGGACACGCAGTACGCGCCCTCGTAGTACGCGTCGTACAGATCGCCCCGGTCGGCGATCCGCTGGACCATCGTGCTGACACCGATCCGGTGGCGCTCTTCGGTGGTTCTGATGAAGTCGTCGAACGACACCTCGAGCCGGGCCCAGACATCGCGGAACTCCCGTTCCATCTGGTCGCAATACGCGACCGGGTCGAGCCCCCGCTCGCGCGCGCGCCGATACACGTTCTGGGAATGCTCGTCGTTCCCCATCACGAAGTGCGTGTCCACCCCGCACAGGCGCTTGTACCGCGCGATCACGTCTGCGGTGATCTTCTCGTAGGCGGTTCCCAGGTGCGGTCGGCTGTTGACGTAGTCGATGGCGGTGGTCAGGTAGAAACGCGACATAGTTGTGCTTGCGACTCGGAGGTCCGGGGCGGCCCGCTACTCCCGGCGCGACTGCCAGTACGCCTGGGTGGCCAGCCCCTGCACCTGCTTCACCGGCATCGAATGGTCGGCCGCCAGGCGCGCGCAGTCTTCGAACTCTGGCGACGCGTTCAGGATGTCGGTCCCGCGCCGCGCAATCTTGAAGCGAACCGGTCCGACAGGCGTCTGCACCACGACGATCTCGCGGTCCAGACAATCCCGCATCACGTCCTGATAGCGTAGTCCAATCGTCGTCGTTTCGCGAAAGACGATCGAGGTCAGCGAGTCGCGCAGGTTCGGCGGCGCGACGACCGTCAGGAGGGTGCCCGGCCGGTTCTTCTTCATCTGCACGGCCGTGTAGAAGACCTCCAGGGCGCCGGCAGCATAGAGCTTGTCGAGCAGAATGCCGAAGATCTGCGGGTTCATGTCGTCGATCTCGGACTCGATGACGACGACACGCTGCGCCTGGGGCTCATGGTCGTCGTGGCCGACCATGATTCGCAGCACGTTCGGCGTCCCTGAGAGGTCGCGGTCCCCCGCACCGTAGCCGACGCGTTCCACCCGCATGCACGGCACCGGTCCGAACGCCTCCGCGTGCCCTGTCACCAGCAGCGCCCCGGTGGGGGTCACCGTCTCCATCTGAATGCCGCTCGAGTACACGGGGGCGCCCTCGAGCAACCTCAGCGTCGCCGGCGCCGGCACCGGGAAGACCCCGTGGGCCGAACGCACCATCCCGCCCCCGACGTTCAACGGCGACGCGAGGACCCGGTCGGCGCCAAACCACTCGAGGCCGAAAACGGCGCCGACGATGTCGATGATCGAGTCGAGCGCACCGACCTCGTGCAGATGGACCTGGTCGACGGGCATTTGGTGAATCGCCGCCTCCGCCTCGGCGAGGCGACGAAAGAGGGCGATGGCCTTCTCACGCGCCCGATCCGAAAGCGACGACGTCTCGATCAGGGCGACGATGTCGGCGAGTGAACGGTGCCCTTCGTGCGGGCGGGGCTGTCGCGGCTCGTCGTGAGCCGCGGGCGCCGGGCCCACCTCGTAGTCGTGCTCGTGGACGTGGCCGTGCTCGCGGGCGTGGCCGTGGTGATGCGGGTGCTCGTGCGGCGCCTCGCCAGCCTCGTGAAGGCGGAACCTGGTGGCCGACAACCCCGCCCGCAGGACGCGTTCGGCCGAGAGGCGGTAGCCCGGAATCATCAGGCTGCCCAACGCCGACTCGAGGTCGGCCAGCGGGAGGCCGGCATCGAGGAGAGCGCCGAGCACCATGTCTCCGGACGCGCCGGCGAAGCAATCGAAGTAGAGGATCTTGGCCATGGCTACAGGTACCCGGACTCCTTGAGGCTGCAGTAACGTCCATCTCCGAGGACGACGTGGTCGATTACCTGGATTCCCATCAGCTCCCCGGCCGCGACCATCCGCCGGGTCAATTCCACGTCTTCGGCGCTCGGCTGGGGATCTCCGGACGGGTGATTGTGGAACATCACCACCGCCGCTGCCGACGCCACCAGCGCCTGTCGGAAGACCTCGCGCGGGTGCACCGCCGTACCGTCCAGCGAACCAACCGTCAGCACCGCCGGTCGGATCACCCGGTGCCGGGTGTCGAGCATCAGCAGGCCGAACTGCTCGACCGGTCTCGCGCTGAACTCCGGCATGAGGAAACGGGCGGCATCCCTCGGGGAGCTGATCTGAAGACGCTCGCTCGGCCGGGTGGCCAACACGCGGCGTCCGATTTCCAGCGCGGCCAGGACCTGCGCAGCCCGCGCCTCTCCGAACCCCTTGACGCGAAGCAGATCGTCGCGGCCGGCCCTCAGCAGGCCGTGAAGTCCGCCGGCGCTCGCCAGCAGCGTCGTTGCCAGCCCCAGCGCGCTCGTCCCGGCGGTCCCCCCGCCAATCACGATCGCCAGCAGTTCGTCGTCTCCGAGTGCGGATGCCCCGATTCGGCCGAGTTTCTCGCGCGGACGGTCGTCGCACCCGGCCGTCTGTCTCTGGCGTCGCCTCATCATCTTAACTTCAACCGACGCGTACACCCACCATGCGCGGGCAACTGCCGCGCGTCGCGCTCCGGTTCCTGGAGGGTGCCGGAACCGACGCAGGCTCGTCGCAACAGCTCTTGGTCTGCAAGAAGCGCGCGAACCGCCCGGCCGAGAGGGTTGTGCCGAGCCGCAACCGGCCATCCAGGGTGCGGCCGGACATTTGACGGACATTCTGGAGAAAATGCGCGAGGCGTCGAATCTGCCTCACCGACAGCTGCACTCTCGAGCCGACTCGGATGCGCGCATCTGTGCAGGGCGCCGCGCAGGAATTGCAGCGCCGCATCGCCGGGGGGTTGCGAAGACCGCCGCCCAGCTACCGCATCCACCGGCCTTCAAACACGACTTCCGCCCAGCCGGTGAGGAACAGCCCGTCCTCGCGCCACTCCACCCGCTGGCTCCCGCCCGGAGAGATCACCTGAACATCGCGGCCCGCCCCGCCGAACGCCGCCGCCGCGACCGCCGCCCCGCATGCCCCGGTTCCCGAGGCAAGCGTGGGCCCCACGCCGCGCTCCCAAATGAGAATCCGCACGCGGTCGGGCGCCTCGACCGACGCGAACTCGACGTTCGTCCCCTCCGGAAAGGCCCGATGGTGCTCGAGCACCCGCCCCAGGCGATGCACCCGCTCCTCGTCGAGGGGTGATTCCAGCCGGACGCACTGGGGGTTTCCGACGCGAAGCACCACCACCGACAGCGGCTCCCCGCCCACATCCAGCGTCGTTTCGACAGGAGCGGTCGGGTGGCCCATCGCCGCGCGGAAGACGGCGCGCCCATTCTCCCGGCCAAGGAGAACGAGCTTTGTCTCCCCGGCGTCCGTATCGATCACCACCGTCCCGTCGCTAGGTGAAAACGCATGAACGTCGAGGAGCACGGCAGCCAGTCCCCGCACCCCGTTTCCCGACACTTCCGAGTAGCTGCCATCGGCGTTGAGCAGATGCATGACGGCACCTCGAGGAGTCGTACGATAGAGAATCAGCCCGTCCGCCCCGATGCCCGTGTGCCGTTCGCACGTGGCGCGGGCAACCGCGATTCGGTCCCGCCCTTCCAGGTGCTGCTCTTCGATATACAGGAAGTCGTTGCCGTAGGCGTGAGCTTTGACGACGGGCAACATGGCAACCTCGCTCCCGGGGCGCTGTCCGACACCCGGCTAGCCGCGCGAGGTGTCGAGAAGGAGAGTGACCGGCCCGTCGTTCACCAGCTCCACCTGCATGTGGGCCTGGAAGACGCCCGTGGCGACCGGCACGCCCGAAGCCCTGACGTCCCTCACGAACGCCTCGTAAAGCGCCTGGGCCTGTTCGGGCCGAGCCGCCGCGTCGAACGACGGGCGGCGTCCCTTCCGGCAGTCGCCGTAGAGCGTGAACTGCGAGACGACCAGCACCGAGCCGTTCACGTCGGCCACCGATCGGTTCATCTTTCGCTCGTCGTCTTCGAAGATGCGAAGGCCGGCAATCTTGCCCGCGAGCGCCCTCGCCTGCTCGGTCGCGTCGTCGTGGGTCACGCCGAGCAGCACCACGAGGCCGACGCCAATCTCGCCCGACACGTGGTCGTCTACAACCACGCGCGCAGAGCGGACGCGCTGAACGACCGCGCGCATCAGCCGCGGCTCCCGGGCTCGAGGCGAACGCGGGCGCGGAGGGCGGCCGGCGGGTTGAGCCGGGCATCGAGCAGGTGCGTGGGCGCGACGTTGCGCAGCGCGGCCAGCATCGAGTTCTTGAGGCCCGGGTGCTCGCGTTCGAGTTCGAGCAACAGCCGCTTGACCCGCTGCCGCTGCAGGCTGAGGTCACCGCACGAGGGACAGCAGCACCCGACGACCGGCAGGTCGCACTCCCTGGCGTACGCCCTGGCTTCAGCCTCGCTGACATACACCAGCGGCCGGATCACCACGTGCGCCCCGTTGTCCGACACCAGCCGGGCCGGCATCGACTTCAAGTTGCCTTCGAAGAAGAGGTTCAGCAGCAGTGTTTCGATGCAGTCGTCGGCGTGATGGCCCAGGGCGATCTTCGTGGCGCCGAGCTCGGTCGCCATGCGGTACAGGACGCCTCGGCGCAGACGGCCGCAGAGCGAGCACGGCGTATCGCCGACGTCCAGCAGGTCCTCCATCACCTCCCCGATGGTCGTGTGCTCGATCACGCACTCCCACCCGTGGTCCTGGCACGTGCGGGAGATGAGGGCATGGTCGTACTCCGCATAGCCGGAATCGACGTTGACGGCAATCAGCGAGAAGTTGATCTTGGCCCGGCGCCGGAGAACGTCGAGGATCTGGATGAGCGCCCAGCTGTCCTTGCCGCCGGACAGGCCGACCAGGATCCGATCTCCCTCCTCGATCATCTGGAAGTCGGAGACCGCCTGTGTGGTCTTCCTGGCGATACGCGTTTCGAGCGGAGACCGGTAGGGCATCAGACCATCACCAACCGTTCAACGACCGCCGCCCAGGTCAGCGCCGAGACGACGTGCCAGCCGGCGTCACCCATGCGACACGACAGCGACTCGTCCGCCGCGACCTTCGCGAGCGCGTCGGCGAGCGCCGCGGGTGTCGGAGCGCTGACCAGCCCTTCCACGCCGTCGCGCACGAACTCGAGAGGGCCGCCGCTGTCGGTGCAGGTGATCACGGGCTTGCGCGACGCCAGCGCCTCCACCGTGACGAATCCGTAGTCCTCGTCCTGCGCCGGAAAGCAGACCGCCCGGCACCGGGCGAGATGGTCCACGAGCGCTGCCGAATCGATCTCGCCGACGAGCGAGACGCGCGACTCGAGTCGCAGCGACCGGACCATCTCTCGCAGCTCACCGGCCTGCTCGCCGTCGCCCGCGATGACGCAGCGGACGCCGGCGGCCGCCGGTTGCGCGAGCGCACGGATCAGCAGGTCCAGCCTCTTGAGCGAGGTGAGGCGAGAGACCGCGAAAATATAGTCGCCGTAGCCCTCGCATCGATAAGGGCGCGGCGGGGGCGGCGGGTGAAGTACGGTGGACTGAATCCCGCCCCAGCGATCGAGGCGGCGCTGAATCGTGGCTGAGATCACAAAGAGGCGTTTGACCCGGCGGGTCAGGCAATGGCGGTCCGTCGCGTGAATCAGCCTCCGCCGAATGTGCTCCTTGATGCGCTGGGACGGCGTGAGCGTCGCCGAGAAGCTGTCCCAGAGGTCGTAGTACTCACGCATGCGGTGCGTCAGCCAGCAGACGTGCGCGTCGTGCCTGACCGCGTAGGCCGGGTAGCGGAGCGTGATCACCTGGTCCACGCGGCCGCCGTCCTGCGCCATCCCGACATCGGTGAGCCAGGTCGCCAGGTACGCCGCACCCTGGCGCCCGAAGCGGTTCTGCGGCGTCAACACGACCTCGGCCCGGTGGCCGGCCTCGCGAAGCGCCTGAACCAGTCCATGCGCGATCACCGTGTGGCCCCCGCCGCCGAACGGCAGGACCGAGGTGATGACGGCAATGCGACTCATGCGGCTATTCCTGCATCTCGCGGGTGCCCACGACCCTGGCGGGAATCCCGACCGCCACCGCCCGCTCAGGCACGTCGTCGCGCACCACGGCCCCGGCCCCGATCATCGCGCCGGCGCCGATCGACACCCCGTCCATAACCTTCACCCCGGCGCCCATCCAGACGTCGGTTCCGACGATGACGCCGCGTGACCTGCCGGGCTGCAGGCTCCCTGACGGCGGAGCCTCCGTCCGATCCGGGTCGCCGCCGATCACGTAGCAGTAGGCCGCAAAGAGCGCGTTCGCGCCGATGGTCACCCGGCTGGCCGAGAAGATCCCGCAGCTGAACCCCAGGTTGGCCCCGTCACCAAGTTCGATCCGGCCGTTCCTGCACGAAAGTACCGTGTTGCGCCCGAGGCACGAACCGTTGCCGACCACGATCCCGGCGTCGGCGTCACCGGTGGCATCCAGCAGACAATTGTCGTCGATGACGACGTCGTCGCCGATCCGAATCTTGTGGGGATGTCGGAGAACGACGTTCTGGCCAAAGACGACGCGCCGGCCGCAGGCGTCCAGGAGCCGGGGGTAGAGCGCTCGGCGCAGCGCCAAGCCGATTGCTCCCGGCACGGCCTGCGATGCCAGCACCGTCAATTCGTACGACAGGAGCGCGCGAAGGCCTGGGCGCCCGACCGCCACGCTCGAGTAGTGCCGGCACGCCGATGGGCCCAGGTGCGACAGCTGATTCCGAACGCGAGCGACCTCCGTCATCTGCAACCAGCCCTCTGAACGATACCACGCTGTCCGTCTCGGCTGTCTTCGCCTTGTGTTCGCACCTGTCCTTCCATCAGGTGGACACCTCAACCTGCCCGTGGTAGATTTTTGCTTTCTGCCAACTTCGTGTCGCCGCCCGTGCGGTGACCTGTGTCGCCCTTTGGCTGTCTGATGGACTCTGAAATCGCGCCCGCAGGCTCCGAACCCGTTCCCACTGCCCCGCACTCACGCACGCGCCCGCTGCTGATCACCGCGCTGAAGCTCGTCGTCAGCCTCGGCCTGCTTGGTGTCCTGTTCTCGCGGACTGACCTCGGCAGCCTCTGGCGCAGCGTGAGGAGCGCATCGCTCCCGTGGATCGTGACCGCGCTCGGGCTCTACCTGGTCCAGATGGTGGTTTCCGCGTGGCGCTGGGGCGTGCTTCTCGGGCCGCAGGGGGTCGCCCTCGGGCACCGACGCCTGCTGTCTTCCTACCTCGTGGCGACGTTCTTCAACAACTTCCTGCCGAGCAACATCGGCGGCGACGTGGTCCGCATCCGGGACACCGCGGGACCCGCGCGGTCACGGACCCTCGCGGCGACCGTCGTCCTGATCGATCGCGGGATCGGGCTGATGGGACTCGTCCTCGTGGCCGCCATGGGAGCCACGGCCGCGGCAGGCGCGGGCGGCGCGGGCACCGTGCCGGTGCTGCCGTCGTGGCTCTGGGTGGGCTTCCTGGTGGCGACCCTGGTCTCCGCGCCGATGGTCTTCGCCCCGGCTGGCGTCGGCCGGCTCCTGCAGCCGCTCACCGTGTTCCATCCGGAATGGGTGGGCGGTCGGATCACCCGCATCACCGACGCGCTGGCGAGGTTCCGAGAACGCCCGACATCGCTGTTCAACGCGTTCGCGGGGGCGGTGCTCGTCCAGGCGCTGCTGGTCCTGTTCTACGCCGCCGTTGCGCGGAGCCTGAACATCCCAATTTCGATCTGGCACCTGGCGGTCATCGTGCCGGTGTCGTTCGTCGTGCAGATGGTGCCGGTGTCGGTGAACGGCTTCGGCGTGCGCGAGGCGACCTTCTCGTTCTACTTCAGCAGGCTGGGCCTGCCTCTCGAATCCGCGATGGCGCTCTCGCTCGGGTCAACCGCGCTCGTCATGCTGTTCTCGCTGTCGGGCGCGGCGGTCTACGTGGCGAGGCGGCACCCGCACAAACATCCCTAGGGCCGGACCGCCCGCCCTCGTCCTGCCTCACGAAGCCGCCGTGGCCGGGCGCCGCCGCCGCCACCAGACGGCGGCCAATCCACCGAGGAGCACTAGGATGGCGGCCCACAGCGCGACCTGACTGCCGTGCTCGTCGATGTAGTGCAGCGCCATGTCCCCGTACCACACCGCCAGCAGGCCTTCGACGAAGTACCGGAGGCCGCGGCCGACGCCGATGGCAACCGCAAAGCTGAGCGGACGCACCCGCACCACGCCTGCGAGGATCACAAACACCTTGAACGGCGCCGGCGGAGGCAGGATCGACGGGACCAGCAGCGCCAGCAAGCCGTACCGGCGCACCGTTTCCATGGCGCGTTCGACGCTCGCCGACTTGAAGCGCTTTCGGACGAATGCCTCGCCGCCCTTCCAGGCGAGCCAATACAGGGTGAAGCAGCCGACGATCGACCCCAGCGTCGCCATCGACACGTAGTAGACCAGCCGCTCTTTGTGCTGCGTGACCATCCAGACGACGAGGATGTCGTTGATTTCTGGAAGCGAGAGGAACGACGAGTCGAGGAACGAAACGACGAACAGCCCAGGACCGCCAAACGAGATGACCAGGCCCTGGGCCCAGGCAATCATACCCTTCACGCGAGCTTCTCCCCGCGGTTACCGCGGAGAGACCCGCGCGGCCCGGACGACACGAGATGAAGTACGGTAGAGTTGTGGGTCAAGATCTTTTGATTATAGCTGACGACGCCCCAACACCAGATGGCCGTCTCGAGCGCGTTGCCCGGCTTGCCGGCCTCGCGGCCATCGTCCTCGGCACCTATGCGGCCTGGGTGTACGCCCGCGCCGGGCTCACGCTGAGCCACTACGACGCCAAAGCCCATCTGGTCGTCGCGCGGCGCGTCATCGACAGCCTGACGCCGGGCTGGAAACAGATCGGGGCCGTTTGGCTTCCACTGCCTCACCTCCTGAATCTGTTTCTGGTCCAGATCGACTTCTTCTACCGAACCGGGGCGTCCGCGGTGGCCATTTCGGTCCTGTCGTTCGGCCTCATGGCCTACGCTTGCACCAGGCTCGTGCTGGATGCCACGGGCTCTCCGTCCGCCGCGATCGCGGGCCTGGCTGTCCTCGTCCTCAACCCCGACGTCGTGTATCTTCAGTCAACGCCGATGACCGAGCCCCTGTTGCTTGGCCTGACGACGCTGTCCGTTGCGTTGCTCGGCCGCTTTGTCATCGCTGACGGGGAGCGAGGTCGCACGGCGACGGGGCTGGCCATGGCCGCCGCCTGCCTGACGCGGTACGAGGCGTGGCCGCTCACGGCCTTCGCTCTGGTCGTGGCGGTGGCCGCATTGTGGCGCCGTGGCCTCCCCGTCGGACTGGCCGTTTGGCGCGTTGCCGGACTCGCCGCCTTCCCGGCGGTCGCCGGAGCGGCGTTCCTCGTTCAGAGCCGCCTGACGGTCGGGCACTGGTTCGTCACCGGCGGCTTCTACGTCGTGGACAACCCCGACATGGGCCGCCCCTTCAAGACGATTGGGTCGATCTGGTGGGCCAGCCACCACCTGAACGGATACGCCGTCCTGCTGTGCGCCGTCGCGGGCGCGGCAGCCGTGCTCGTGTCCGGGCTGCTCGCGCGTGCAAGGGCGTCGACGCTGGTGGTCCTCGCGATGGCTGCGAGCGCGGCCCTCCCGTGGTACGCGTTCGTCATCGGCCACCCGTTCCGATTCCGCTACATGATCCCGCTGGTGCCCGCTCTCGCCGTCTGGGCCGGTATTGGGGTGGGGCTGATTCGGAGGTTCCGAGTCCTCGCGGCCGCGGTCCTGGTGGCGCTGGTCATTCTCGAGACCCATCCGTTCGACATGGCGTCGCCCATGGTGCTCGAGGCTCAGTTGGATGCGGCACACAGCCGCGAGCGGAAGAAGGTGACCGAGTACCTCCGGCTCCACAGGCGCGAGGGCAAGATCCTGGTCAGCCTCGGGTCGCTGTCGCACTACGTACAGGAGCTCTCCGAGATCGGCGTGAACGTGCGCGATGTCATCCACGAAGGCAACGGCGACCTCTGGACCGCCGCTCTCGAATCACCCCGTGCCCATGTGGAATGGGTGCTGGTGGAGGAGCTGGCCGAGGGCGGCGATGCCCTCGCCGCAGCCGCGAGGGAGTATCCCGATTTCCTGCGCGGGTTCACCCGGGTGGCCGAGGGCGGAGGCGTCGCGCTCTACAACCTCCGCCGGTAACTCCACAGGCCTGGATCCCGCCCCGAACCCTGTCGTCAGAACCTGATGAGGAAATTCGTCTGGTAGGTGATTCCGCCCAGGTCCAGATGGTCACCCATGAACCCCACGTTGGGGTTCAGCGACGTGGTGGCATGCTGGAACCGAACCTCTCCGCCCAGCGCGAACTGGCGGCTGAAGGCCACGCGCAATCCGCCGAACACCACCGGGCCGACGGCCGTGCCCGAATCGACGTAGTCCCACTGGAAGATGTTGTACGAGGGGTCAGCGAAATTCCCCGATTCGGAGTAGTGCCAAGGGATGATCGCCACCCCGGCCCCGATGTAAGGCTGAACCGTGGCGCGGCGGCCCGTCATGATGAACCGAACCGTGCCTGTGATGGGGACGGTCCTGAGGCGGATATCCTGCGTGATGTCCGACCCGTCCGGGTTCACCAGGTCGCGGTAGAAGCTGTTGACGGTCCGCGCGTAATAGTTGACGCCGACGCCGCCCTCCAGGAAATTCCCCAGTGGAAACAGCCACTCGCCGCCGAACGTGACGTTGTTGAAGTCCGACACGTGGTAGGCGAGCGCGAATCCGCCGGTCGCATTGAGGTTCGCTTCGATCGTGTCGCCCTGGACCCGGCTGCCTTCACCGCTCACTGTGAAGTAGCCGATGTTCAACGACAGGGATTGCTGCGCGGCCGCCGGGGTGGCCAGCGCACCTACGGCGAGAACGGCGAGGACGAGGGCTGAGATCCGAGCCATGATGGGGTTTCCTCCAGCCACTCTGCCGAACCGGGGATGCCGTTCCCGTGGACGAGGTGGCGTTTGACGGGGGGTACGCAGAAACGATGCCAGCCCGGTTTGACGGAATTCGTCCAATCCTCGGGGACATTCGGGCCAGTGTCCCTTCAGGAGGTCACTCCGGTGGCGGATTCGCCCGGCTTTCACGCCAGCGGCGGACGACATCGAGCAAGTCTTCGTGCAGGAGGCCGTTCGACGCCATCAACTGCCCCGCTCGCACGTCGTAGGGGCTGCCGTCCAATGCCGTCACGGTCCCGCCAGCTTCAGCCAGCATCAGGGCGCCGGCAGCCATGTCCCAGGGCTTGAGATGCTGCTCCCAGAAGGCGTCCATGCGCCCGGCCGCCACGTAACAGAGGTCGAGCGCCGCGGAGCCAAGCCGCCGAACGGCTTGGGCCTTGGACAGGAACGCCGCAAAGAGGCTGACGAGTTCGTCGCTGGAGTCGTGGATCGTGTACGGAAACCCGGTGACCAGCAGCGCGTCGATGAGAGCAGCGGTCACCGACACCCGCATTGGCGCGCCGTTCAAGTACGCGCCACCGCCAAGTGTCGCCGTGAACAGTTCACGACGCGACGGATCGTAGATCGCGCCGACGGTGACCACGCCGTCGATTTCGAGGGCAAGCGACGAAGCGAAGATCGGAAGGCCGTGGGCGTAGTTCGTCGTGCCATCGAGGGGGTCGAAGATCCAGCAGTGCTTCCCCGGCCGCCGGCCGTCGTCGCCGAGCTCCTCCGCCAGCACGGTGTGGTCGGGAAAGCGCTCCGCGACCATCGTGCGGAACATGCGTTCGACCGCCAGATCGACCTTCGTGACGAGGTCGATGGCGCCCTTCTTGCCGATTTCGAGGTCGCTGCCAAGGTGCGCCATCTGAAGGTCGCCTGCGCGCAGCACGGCCTCGACGGCGGTGGCGAGATAGAGAGGGTCGGTCACGGTCGCTTGAGGCGCTTGAGCATCTGCACCTCCATGCCGCCTCCGGGCGCCCGCTCGATCCGAACGTCGTCCATGAAGCTGCGCATGAAGAAGATGCCCCGCCCGTTCGCCTTGAGGAGGTTCTCGGGTGCCAGGGGATCCGGCAGCTCCTCCGGGTCGAACCCTTCCCCGTGGTCGCGGACGCGAACGAGGAGTTCCGTCGGGGCGGCCGACGGCCTCATGGTGAAGTCCACTTCCACGGGCTTCGACGCGTCGTGGCGGTTACCGTGCTTGATGGCGTTGATCACGGATTCCCTGACGGCCACCCCGACCCAGTGCCGGGCATCCTCGTCGAAGCCGAGCATGCGACCGAGATGATCGACCAGCGCCTGGACGAGATCGATCATCTCGAACAGGCTCGGGAACTCGAGGCGAACGGTGTGACCAGTCTCGGTCATGCAGGAAGTGGTCCAGCGCCTCCGTGAGAACGGGCTCGCACAAAGTAACACAGGCAACGGAATACGGTCCAGCCCGGACATCGCGCCATCTGATTCGGCGTTCAACTGATGCTATAGTTCGGGCGTGGTCCCGCCAGGCTCAGTCATCGTCACCCCGGTCCGGAAGGTGAGGGGCCGTCTTCGCGTTCCGGGCGACAAGTCGATCGCTCATCGCTATGCCCTGATTGCGTCCCTGGCCGAGGGCCGGTCGGTGATTCACGGGTTCGCGCCGGGCGCCGACTGCCGCTCCACGCTCCGGTGCCTCGAGGCCCTCGGGGTCGAAATCTCTCGCGCTGGCGACTCGGTCACTATTATCGGACGTGGGCCCGGCCAATTCCGTTCCCCGCGAGAAGCGCTGGATGCAGGAAACTCCGGAACGACCACCCGGCTGCTGGCCGGCATCCTCGCTGCGCTGCCGATCTCGGCGACGGTGACGGGCGACGAATCGCTGTCGAAGCGGCCGATGCGGCGCGTCATCGACCCGCTGTCGCGAATGGGCGCGCGCATCGTGTCGAACGGCGGGCGCCTGCCCATGACCATCAGCGGCGCGTCGCTCCGGGCGATCGACCACGAAACCGAAGTGCCGAGCGCACAGGTGAAGAGCTCGGTCCTTCTGGCCGGCCTGCTGGCGTCCGGCACCACGCGGGTGACGGAACGCCAGCGGACCCGCAATCACACGGAACTCGCGCTGCGCCAGTCCGGCGTCCGCGTGGACGTCGAAGGCACGACGGTCTCCGTGGATGGCGGGCAGACGGTGACCCCGATTGACGCGAGCGTTCCCGGGGACTTCTCGTCGGCAGCTTTCTGGTGCGTGGCGGCGGCGGCGATGCCGGGGTCGGCGATCGAAATCGACGACGTCGGCTTGAACGCGACGCGCACGGGACTGCTCGCCGTCCTGAAGCGCGCCGGCGCGAGCGTCGAGGCCACCGCCGAGACGGGTGCGGCAGCTGAACCCCGCGGACGCCTCACGGTTTCGCACGGCCAGCTGCGGCCTTTCGCCATCGAGCCCGACGAGGTGCCGGGGCTGATCGACGAACTGCCCGCGCTCGCGGCGCTCGCGACACATGGCGGCGCGGTCACCGTCACCGGCGCCGGCGAGCTTCGCGTCAAGGAGAGCGACAGGATCACGGCTCTGGTGGCGGGCCTCAGGGCCCTCGGCGCCGACGCCGAGGAGCTTCCCGATGGTTTTCGCGTGACGGGAGGGCGCTCTCTGACCGGCGGCATCGCCGATGCCGCCGGTGATCACCGGCTCGCGATGGCGTTCGCCGTGGCCGGACTCGGGGCCCGCGGGCCCTCCACGATCCTCGGCGCGAGTGCCGTGGACATTTCCTACCCCGGCTTCTTCCAGGTACTCGAGTCGCTCGGCGCATGAAGACGGACAAGCTGTATCTCGTGGGGTTCATGGGCGCCGGCAAGACGACCGTCGCCCGCGCGCTCGGCCGGCGGCTCGGCTGGCTGGTCGAAGACGTGGACGAGTTGATCGAGGCCCGCGAGCACAGCACGGTTGCCGACGTGTTCGCGGTGCGCGGGGAACCGTATTTTCGGGCGGCTGAGCGCGAAGTGCTCCGTCGGCTGCTGCCGCTGCGACACGCGGTCGTCGCCACTGGAGGCGGCACCTACGCCGACCCGGACAGTCGCGCGCTGATCAACGCCGACGGCGTCGCGGCGTGGCTGGACCTCCCGTTCGCCACGGCCCTCGCGCGCGTTCCCGCCGACGGCCGACGACCGCTCGCGACGGATCGGGAGCAGTTCGAAGCGCTCTACCTTGCGCGCCGGCTCTCCTACCAGCAGGCGCACTTCAGACTCGATGCCACGGCGCCCGTTGAAGAACTGGTTGAACGAACCCTCGATTGGCTGGGATACTAACCTCGTGCGCTATCTCGTGCTGAGCGACATCCACGCGAACATCGATGCACTCGATGCCGTCCTCGACGCGGCTCCTCCCGGCACGTACGACAGCGTGGTCGTGCTCGGCGACCTCGTCGGCTATGGCGCCGAGCCGAATCGGGTGGTCGAGCGCGTGCGCGCCCTCTCACCCATCGCGATCATCCGCGGGAATCACGACAAGGTGGCTGCCGGGCTCGACAGCTCGGACGGGTTCAACCCGATCGCGCAGCAATCCGCCGTCTGGACGCGGCACGAGGTCAGCGACGAAACCCGGGCCTACCTGGCGGCTCTCCCGCAGGGCCCCCTCGCGCTCAACGGCCTGGTGGAGATCTGCCACGGGTCCCCGGTGGACGAGGACACCTACATCTTCGGCGAGCTCGACGCGGCAGAAGCGCTGTCGGCCACGCACCTTCCCCTCTGCCTCTTCGGACACACGCACCTCCCGGCTGCCGCAGCGCTCGGGGCGGACCGGATACTTGACGTGTTGTTCCATGGAGTTCGTGACGAACACTGCGTCACGTTCACGGACGACCGGCGCTACCTGGTGAATCCCGGGTCGGTCGGTCAGCCGCGGGACGGCGACCCGCGAGCCGCCTACGCGATTCTCGACACGACTGCGAGGGAGATCGTGATTCGCCGTGTGGCGTATCCCGTCGAGCGGGCCCGCGACCGGATTATCGCCGCGGGCCTTCCGCGGCCTCTGGCGCTGCGCCTGATGCGAGGCCGGTAGGTTGACGAGCAGGGCTTCCCGGCCTGCTCCCCCTTCAGCCCTGGGGTTTCTCCCGCCTCGCGGCCCGCTCCTCACGGCGTTTCAATTCGACCGCGAACGCGTCCCGAGCGGCACGAGAGCCGAGAATCCAGCCGATGACGACGCCGATGAACAACACGGCCGGAATGTAAATGAAATGACCGGCCCCCATCTGGCCCACGGGCTCCTCCCATCGTTCTCCCGATCGCGCACCGGGTGCGCGATCCTGCTCAGCGGCGGGTGGCTGCCGCGGCAACCCGCGACGACAAGTCCTGCATCTCGCGTTCGACTTTCATGAGCCGCCGCCAGATGGACCACACATATACCAGGAGCACTGCCCATACGAAGCCGTAGGCCGTCAGCAGGAGCGGAACCGCCGGCAGTTGTTCCTGTTGCGGCAGCGACTTCACCGGGACGAACTGGTCCTGCGGTTCCTGGCCGGCGCCCTGCCCTGCTGGCGTCGGCGGCGCCTGCCCGGCCTGGTATGCGAGCAGCCCCGCCCCGCTGAGGCCAACCAGCACGAGGGCAACCATCAACGCCATCATTCCCGTCGTCGTTGTTCTTCGCATCGTGACTTGCCTCGCTGCCGGTGCCAGACCATGAAGAAGGCGATGATTCAAGACCTGGCCCCGGAGATCATTCTTCGTCGGCGAGCAGGTAGAGGTGTTCCAGGTCGGCGCGGCGCTGCTCGAGGCGCGTGCGAAGGGCCAGCAGCAGGCCGAACAGCACCGTGAACGACAGCACGCAGAACCAGAACGGCCCCCGCATCCCGCCCGGGAGCTTCGGGATGACAGCGGTCGTCGGATGGACGGTGCGCCAGATATTCACCGAGATGTAGACGAACGGCACGTTCGCCATCCCGAAGACCGCCATCGCGGCAGACAGCTTCTCGGCGCCCGGCCCGCCGAAGCGCCGGACGAGCAGGTAGGCGACGAAGATCATCCACATCAGGAGCGTGGACGTCAGGCGCGCATCCCATTGCCACCAGACGCCCCACGCCTTTCTCGCCCACAGGGGGCCCGTCACCAGCACGATCAAGCCGAAAACCACCGTCAACTCGGCGGCGGCCGCCGCGATTCGATCCGCCCCGGGCCGCGTCCTGAACAGATACGCCGCGCTTGCCAGCCCGCAGATGAGCGCCGCCATGAACATCACCATCGCCGACGGCACGTGATAGTAGAAGATCTTCTGCACCAGCCCCATCGTCGCCTCGTTGGGAGTCTCGGCGACCAGGACCGGCGCGAACGCGAACAGCACGACGGCCAGCAGCACGAACAGCGAGTATCCCTTGTTCATCGCTTGACTCCGGCAGAACCCCCCCGTCACTCGGTCATCAGCGGCTCGAACGTCCAGAGCGAGAGCGTTACGAACACGATATCAAAGAACAGGAGCAGGGCGATCCACATCTGCGCGAGCTCGTCGGCCGGGACCGCCTCGAACAGCGCGGCCGTGCCGCGGACGCCGGCGATGATCACCGGGATCGTGATTGGGTACAGGAGAATCGGCAGCATCACGTCGCGGCTGCGGGCCCGCACGAGCATGGCCGCGAACAGCGTCCCCACGGCGGAGAATCCGATCGTGCCGCTGACCAGCAACGCGATCAGCATCAGCGGCCGATTCCCGATCGGCGCGTGGAACAGCAGGCCGACGAGCGGGACGAGCACGGTCTCGACAATCAGGAGCAGCAGGACGATCCCGAGGAGCTTCCCAACGTAAATCGCGGGCCGGCTGACCGGCGCGAGCATCAGCGCCCGCAGCGTCTCCGAGTGGCGCTCGCGCTCGAACGTCCGCCCCAGGGCGAGGGTGCCCGCGAACGCCACCGAGATCCACATGATCCCGGCAGCGGCGTCATCCATCGGTCGCCCCTCCTTGACGAGGGCAAACGCGAATACGAGCACGCAGGCAACCGCGAAGAAGACGGTCGTGTACAGGATCTCGCGGCTCCGCACCTCGACCGTGAGGTCCTTCCGCATCACGAGCCACGCGACCTTCAAGAACATCGGCATCCCTACGTGGCCTCCGTCACGTGCGCCCGGTAGTGCTCCCGGATCCGCCCGTGGGCGTCGTCGAACGCGACCAGGCGTCCGTCCTTCAGGACCGCCACCTTGTCGAGCAACCGCTCCGCCACGTCGAGGTCGTGGGTCACGACGACGAGGATCCGATCAGCCGCGCGGAGTTCCCGGAGCCGCGACACGAGCGCGGCGACCGAGGCGTCATCGAGGCCCGTGAACGGCTCGTCGAGCAACAGGAGGCGCGGGGCGTGGAGAAGGGCGCGCTCGAGGGCCAGGCGCTGGCGCATGCCGCGTGAAAAGCCGGACACGACATCGTCGCTCCGCGCCGCGAGGCCGGCCCGCTCGAGCGCGGCCGCCACCCGGTCGCCGACGCCAGCCACTCCATAGAGCTTCGCGAAGAACTGCAAGTTCTCACGGGCGGTCAGCTCGGGGTACAGATGAAGATCGTGGGAAAGGAAGCCGAGACGGGCGCGAAGCGAGGGTCCCGCCTCCCTGGCGGTCTTGCTGCCGTACAGCACGTCGCCGGACGAGGGCACGAGGGTCGTGGCGAGAATCGACAGCAGCGTCGATTTTCCGGCGCCGTTCGGGCCGAGCAGCCCCAGCACCTCACCGGAGCGGCACGCGAGCGACACGCGCGCCAGCGCGCGCCGGCGGCCGTAGTGACGCGACACGTCACGCACGGCCACCTCGGTGAAGTCGAAGGTCACGCTGTGAGTCCCTGGTCGCCGCGCGGGCCGGTCGCACCGGTATCCAGCTCTCCGTAGATCCGTTCGAGTTCGGCCATCAGTTCGCGCCGGCGTTCCTCTGACCCGCCGGCGTGCTCCTTGCCGGCCTTCTGCCGGTCGCCCAGGCGCAGGAGATCGGCGAACACCTGTTCGCGCCGCTTCTCCAACTGCTGCCGCGCGGCGGTGGCCGCCGAACGTCCCCCGGTTCGCGCCGCTCCCCAAGCGCCGGCCGCCACGGCCAGGGCGCCGAGCGCCAGGGCGATGTTCCGCGGCCACGTCGGCTGGTGCGGCAAGCCCGTGATGTCGAGTGCCAGCACATCGCCTGCCGGAAGCGCCGGACCCGTGCCCAGTACGAACGCCTTCCCGCCTTCGTTTCCCTCGCGAATCGTGGTCAGCTGGGGGGACGCCACCACCATTGCGCCGACCCTCTCCACCATCACCACCACCTGTCCGATCGCCACCGGCAACGTCTGCCGGATGGACACGCGCGAGGCGGGCGGCAATGAGTAGGCGATCTGGACGCTGGTCACGCCCGGCGCGAAGGGCCCCGTGACGATGACCTTCGGACCCTTGGCGACCGCATTCGGCGCCGAGCCCTCGAGAACCGTCGCATTTTGCGCCGCTCGGGGCAGGTCGAAGACGAGCGGTGCGGTCTTCACCGGCGCCTGCGCGGCATTGATGATGTCGAATAGATAGTAGACCTGGAGGACCTCGTCCTCGAACTGGGTGATGACGCGCGACTGCCCGCCTATCGCGACCGTCCCGGCCACGGCCGCCCTGGCCATCTGCTCGGCCGCCGTCTTGTCGGTCGCCACCAGCATCAGGACGAGCCCGCCCTCGGGCGGCACGTCGAAATCCTGGGAATCGAGCCGCTCGCCATCCACGGTCGCAACGACGTGGACAGAAGACCCCGCGGCCAGTCCGGCCATGAGCGCGTGACCGCTGCCATCGGTCTTCACCGTCGTCGACTTGCCGTTGACGATGAACTCCACCGGATGCCCGGTAATCAGATTGGAAATCTCACCGCGGACCAAACGCACGGAGACGCTGCCCGTCGCGAGAGAGCCTTCCGGCCTGGGAATCCCGGACATCGCCTTCGCGTCGGGCATCCCCGCCACGCCGCCGGTGCCACCCATCTGCGCCCGCGCCGCCGATGCCGTCAGGACGCCGCCGAGGGCCACGGCGACGACCAGCAGTTTCACGGCGGACCGCGCTCCTGCGGCGGCGGCCCGGCTTGCTGCAGCCGGCTTCGCGGCAGCTGCTTCACGCGCTGACAGTTCCTTGTCGATCAGTTCGCGGTAAGCCGCCCTGCCGCTGTCCAGCTGGCGGATGACCCGGACGGCGCGGCTTCGTAACCTGGCCGTCATCTCCTTCCAGTCGGGCTCCGACACCTTTCCCATCGCACGGTCGAACTCGAGCTCCTTGATCGCGCGAAGGACGAGCGTCTTCTCGCGCTCGAGCGCCGCGCGGGTGCGGCCCCCGAGCATTTCCGGCGTGTCCACGGCATCCGGATGGACCAGCGGCCAGAGCGTGCGGTACAACGCGTAGGCCGCGACGCCCGCCGCCATCACCGTCAGGCAGACGAACACCACGTTGGCGGGCCGCGTCCCGCGCACGGCCAGCGCGACCGCGGCCGAGGCGACCAGCGAGCCGATCAGGAACAGGTGCCAGGGCTGGAAGCCGGTGATCGTGTCGTCGGCCGGCTCCTCCACGTTCTTCGCCCGCTTAGTCGAGGTCTCTGAGCTCATCGTCGAGCCGCGCCTCCACTTCCATGTCAGCAGCATCCGTTGACGGCGCAGCGGGGGCTGGCGCAGCCGTGGTGGCGGTGCTCGCAGGAGACCGGGACCACCTGATGGCTGCAAAGCCAATCACGAGCAGTCCACCGGTGCCGAGCACGTAGGGCAGGAGCCACGCGAGACGATTGAAGCCCTTGTCAACCGGCATGGCCAGCGGCTCCTGGCTCCCGTATTTCTTGATGTAGTACTGCAGCACCTGGTCGCGCGTCAGGCCCATCTTGACCAGGTTTCCGATTTCGGCCCGCATCTCGGCGGCGTAGCCGCACGTACACTCCCCCACCAACTGCCGGCCGCACGTTCCGCACATGCAGATGATCGACTTGTACAGGTCTCGCTCGAGCGCGGATTTCGGTTCGACCGGTTTGAACGCCGGGTTCTCCACGTGCTGGGCCCGGGCCGGCGCCCCCATCAGCACGAGCATCAACACCAGCATCGCGATCGACGCCGGCGCCGGCAGCTTGGCGGCGGCGAAGCCGAACACCTGCTCGGGTAGCAGCGCCAGCATGGTCCCGAACGCCAGAACGCCGAAGCCCACCCAGATCCAGTCCACGAGCGGGTTGATGACGACCTGGAGGCTCACCGACTGGTCCTGCAGCTCGAAGCCCGGCATCACAATGTAGAGGTCCTCCGCGACGCTTCGACGGATAGCCACCTGGCTGACGGGCTCCTGTTCGTGGCGGCGGTAGAGCCACTTGCCCGGATACGCCTTGTCAATCTCCGTCCCGTCCCGGAACACCGTGAGATGCCCGGTAATCATCTGCTTCTGCCCGTCGTCGGTGACGCGGACACCATCGTTGCGAATGACGTAGTGGCCGACCTGTGCCTGCTGGCCGGGTTTCAGGAGCACCTGCTCGTCGATCTTGAAGGCCTCGCCGGTGAAGCCAAGGAACATCAGCACGATGCCCAGGTGGACGACATAGCCGCCGTAGCGCCGCTTGGAGCGGGCCACGAGCCCCACCATCGCGGTTAAGTAGTCCGTGCCGGTCCCCCGCCTGCGGACCGCGGCGCCTCGCACGAACTCCTGGACGATGGTGACGCCGACGAACGCGCACAGCGCGAAGCAGATGCCGGGCGCCCAGATTGGGATGCCGGCGAATGCCAGCGCCACGGGCGTGACGACGGCGACGACCACGGGCCAGAGGAACTGCTCTCTCAGGTTCACCAGGGTGGATTTCCGCCAGGCGAGCAGCGGCCCCACCCCGGTGAGGAACAGCAGCGCCAGGCCGATCGGCAGCATCCACTTGTTGAAGAACGGCGGTCCGACGGTCAGCCGCTCGCCGGTCAGCGCCTCGCTGATGGTCGGGAACATCGTGGCGAAGAGCACGAACAGCGCGGCGAAGAGCAGGATCCAGTTGTTGGCCAGGAAGGCCGCCTCGCGCGACACCCACGAATCGAGTTCGTGCCGGGCGCGAAGCAGCGGCAGGCGGTAAATGACGTAGCCGAAGCTGACGGTGAGGATGGCGACCATGAAGCCGGTGAACATCCACGCCAGCTGACGGTCCTCGCCGAACGCGTGCACCGACTGCACGACCCCCGAGCGCGTCATGAAGGTGCCGAAGACCGTCAGGAAGAACGTGACGATCACGAGCGCGACATTCCACACCCGCAGCATGCCGCGTCGCTCCTGCACCATCACCGAGTGCAGGAATGCCGTGGCGGTGAGCCAGGGCAGGAGGCCCGCGTTCTCGACCGGGTCCCATCCCCAGTAGCCGCCCCAGCCCAGCACCTCGTAGGCCCAGATCATTCCGAGCGTGAGGCCGAACGACAGGAACAGCCAGCTCACCATCGTCCATCGCCGCACGGCCCGCAGCCAGGAATCATCCAGGTGGCCCGTGATGAGCGCGGCCATGCCGAACGCGTACGGGATCGTCATCCCGACGAAGCCGACATACAGCGACGGCGGGTGGATCGCCATGTAGGCATTCTGCAGGAGCGGGTTGAGCCCTCGCCCTTCGGTGGGTGCGGTCACCAGGAACGTGTCGAACGGGTTCTTGTGGATGACCATCAGGAACAGGAAGAACATCTGTACGCCGGAGATGACGGCCACGACGTATGGCATCAGCTCGCGGTGCCGCTCCCGGTTCACGTAGACGGCCGTAGACCCGAACACGGCCAGCAGGAACACCCAGAACATGATCGAACCGTCCAGGCCACCCCAGTAGGAGGTCAGCTTGTAGACGAACGGCTGGACGCTGTCCGAGTAGTGCTGGACGTACTTGACGCTGTAGTCGTCGGTGACGAAGGCGTGCATGATCACCGCGGTGCCGACCGTCAGCATCGCCGCGACGAGGTAGAACGCGCCCACCGCGCTGTCCACCAGGCGGCGCGACGCCCGCCGCGCGCCGGCAATCGCCGCCGCTGCGGCGTACGCGGAGAAGACGAACGCAGCCAGTATCGTGAATGTGCCCAGGGAGGCCATGATCTACTCGCTAACCGTGCGCAACCTCGCCATTCCGGTGCGACAGCGGATGCCGCGCCGGGGCGGCAGAGGTAGCAGGAAACGGAATCGGATATGTGATCAGCGCGGTGACGGGAGATGGCAAGCCATGGCCTCCTGGCTAGTCGCCCGGAGCGCCGCCCGCGTTCTTCTTCGCTTCGTACTTCGAGGGGCATTTCGCCATGACGCCGTTCGGCGAGACATGGAACCCATCCGGCTCGAGCTTGCCCTTCAGCACGACCTCCGCGTCGTCCGCGAACGTGTCCGGCACGATGCCGGTGTAGTGAGCCGACACCACGCGGGCGCCGTCGCCCACTTTCGCAGTGACCTTGAATCGGTAGTCGAGCGAATCGCGCTTCCGGAGAATCGAATCCCTGACGACATAACCGTGGAGCTGGAGGTTCTTGCCCTGCCACTCGGCGGGGTTCACCAGCACTTCGTCCACGTGCTTGTAATACTCCGTACTCTCCCGCAGCGTCGCGCGCAACAGGCCGGCCAGGGCCACGGCCAGCACGACGACGGTCAGCCCAATCTTGACGGACTTGTTTGACATAGCCCCTTTCGACGGATCTTCCCACCCCAGAATACCGCCTCCGCGACCGAGGGTCAATCGAACCGCCGGGTTACCGTCACCCGCCACGCGGCTATGCCCGCGATGCCGATCTGAGCGCGACGAGCATTCGATACACCTGCGCAACCGGGAGCCCGACGACGTTGGAGTAGGAACCGTCGACCCGCGTGACGAATCGCGATGCAAGGCCCTGAACCGCGTAGGCCCCCGCCTTGTCGCGAGGCTCCCCGGACGCGACATACCAGCCGATCTCGTCCTCGCTGAGCGACTCGAAGCTCACGGCCGTCGCTTCGGTCGCCACCGCCTCCCTCTCCCCCTCGCGCACCACCACACCGGTCAGAACCGTGTGAACGCGACCGGACAGGAGCCGCAGCATGCGCGCCGCATCGGCGTCGTCCGCGGGCTTGCCCAGGATCAAGCCGTCGATCACAACCGCCGTGTCCGCGGCCAGGATCAGATCCTCAGGCGTCCGGGAACACGCCCTGGCCTTGTCGCGAGCGACCCTGACCACGTAGTCCGGCGGCGCTTCGCCGTCGAGCGGCCGCTCGTCCACCTCGACCGGGCGGACGGAACACTCGATGCCGGCGGCGGCCAGCAGTTCCGCACGTCGCGGCGACGCGGATGCCAGGATCAACGGGGGAAGAGCAAGAAGAGGGTTCACCGGGCGATCTTACATGAGACAATGAAGACATTGTGGAGCCATTGACCGCCATCGTCCCGTCCGCCGTCCGCACGATTCTCCAGAAAGGCCCGATGTCGCCCGGCAAACTCCGCCTTGCGTGGCGCGTGGCCGTTGGGTCCGCCATGGATCGGGCCACCACAGTCAAGCTGATCGACAACGCCACCGTCGAGGTCACCGCCGAAGATCTGGCGTGGCGGCGCGAGGTGAAGCGGTCGCAGGCCATGATTCTGTCGCGTCTGCAAGATCTCGTCGGGGCGACGTCGCTGACCAAGATCAAGATCATCGCGCGCGCGGCGAAGGCGTGACCCTTCGCGTGCGAATGCCGAGTCTGCAACCCACCCTCGGGGACTCATAGCAGAAAGTGCGGGACCCACGCGTGTGCGCGCGTCGATGGCGAAAGTCAATAGTTCGCTAAGCCGTGTGTTTACATGCTCTTATTGAGCCGTGACGGACGGCTTTCGCTTGACTTTCCACCCGGCACGACTCTAGAATGCAACGGTTTGAGTGAATTACGAGAGGAGCGCAGATGCCCGCCGACGACCGGACGGAACGCAACAAGGCGCTGGATGTCGCCGTCAGCCAGATCGAGAAGCAGTTCGGCAAGGGCTCGATCATGCGGATGGGAGCCAAAGGCGCCGTGATCCCCGTGGACTCCATCCCCACCGGCTCGATCAGCCTGGACTTCGCACTCGGGATTGGTGGCGTGCCCCGCGGCCGCGTCGTGGAGATCTTCGGGCCCGAATCGTCGGGCAAGACGACGCTCGCGCTCCAGGTGATTGCGCAGGCCCAGAAACTGGGAGGCATGGCCGCGTTCGTTGACGCCGAGCATGCCCTGGACGCGACCTACGCGAAGAAGCTCGGCGTCGACCTCGACTCGCTCCTGGTTTCGCAGCCGGACAACGGCGAGCAGGCGCTCGAGATCGTCGAGGTGCTGGTGCGTTCAGGCGGCGTGGACGTTGTGGTGGTGGACTCGGTCGCCGCGCTCGTGCCTCGGGCCGAAATCGAGGGCGAGATGGGCGAAGCGCAGATGGGTCTGCAGGCCCGTCTCATGTCGCAGGCGCTTCGCAAGCTGACCGGTGTCGTGTCGAAATCGAAGACCTGCCTGGTCTTCATCAACCAGCTCCGCGAGAAGATCGGCGTCATGTTCGGCAACCCCGAGACGACGACCGGCGGGCGGGCGCTGAAGTTCTACGCGTCGGTGCGCATCGATATCCGCCGCATCGCGAGCATCAAGGACGGCGACACCATCATCGGCGGCCGCACACGCGTCAAGGTCGTCAAGAACAAGGTGGCGCCGCCGTTCCGCGAGGCCGAGTTCGACATCCTCTACGGCGAGGGGATCTCGCGCGAGGGTGATCTGCTCGACCTCGCCGTCGAGCGCAAGATCGTGGACAAGAGCGGCACCTGGTTCGCCTACAACGGCGACCGCCTCGGCCAGGGCCGTGAGAACGCCAAGCAGTTCCTCCGCGACAACCCCGAAACGACGCAGGCGATCGAAGACCGGCTTCGGAAGGAACTGGGCCTGACGCGGGATGACGCGGCGGAAGCGGTGGACACGAAGAAGTGACGGACAGCAGCATCCTCGCATGGCTCGCGGCGCATCGGTCCGTGCCCCTCGATTCCGTGATGCACGCCCTCACCTTCATCGGCAAAGGCGGGGCCGTCTGGATCATCCTCGCCGCTGCGCGGGCGGCGATTGACCGTCGCTTTGCGATGGCCGCGTGGCAAACGGCGCTCGCCGTCCTGCTGGCCTGGGCGATTGCTAGCGGCGTGCTCAAGCCGCTCGTGCATCGGCCAAGGCCCTCCGCCGAGATCGCGACGTTCTGGCCAGGTCCCGAGCGGCCTGCCACCTACTCGTTCCCGTCCGGGCACGCCGCCACCTCTGCGGCGGGTGCAGCCATGCTGGCGTTCGCGTGGCCGGGCGCGGGAGCCGGGCTGTGGGCGTTGGCCATCGGCATTTCCTGCTCCCGACTCTACCTGGGCGCGCACTACCCCAGCGACGTCTTGGCCGGCCTTCTTCTCGGATGGGCCGTCGCCTGGTTCGTCCGGGGGCGGACAGTGTGGCGGCAGCCCGCCGCAGGAAGCCACATCTGAATACCATCTGCGTCTTCTGCGGATCGAGCGACGGGGGCCGCCCGGAGTACGGCGAGGCCGCCGGCGCGCTCGGCCGCGCCATTGCCGCGCAAGGCCTTCAACTCGTTTACGGCGGGAGCAACATCGGCATGATGCGGCGCCTGGCCGACGCGGCCCTGAACGCAGGAGGGCGGGTCACGGGGGTGATCCCCCGACAATTGGTCGGATTGGAGCGCGCCCACCGCGACCTGACCGAGCTTCGAGTCGTCAACTCGATGCACGAACGCAAAGCGCTGATGGTACGCCTGAGCGAGGCGTTCGTCGCCCTTCCCGGGGGGTTCGGCACGCTCGACGAGTTCTTCGAGGTGCTCACGTGGGCACAACTCGGCCTGCACCGAAAACCGTGCGCGCTGCTGAACGTGGAGGGCTACTTCGACAGCCTGCTCTCGATGTTCGATCGTGCCCGGCGCGACGGCTTTCTCTACGGCGCCGCCGCCGAACCGCTGGTTGACAGCGACCCGGAGCGCCTCCTGGCGCGCGTCATCGCCGCACCAAGCGCCTCCGCCCTCTCGACAACGAGGTCCGAATCGCAGTAAAATTTCGTTTCTTGCGGGTGGCCAGGTAGCTCAGTTGGTAGAGCACTCGGCTGAAAACCGGGGTGTCCCCAGTTCAAGTCTGGGCCTGGCCACCAT
>Ga0209048_10000020_pt1 | contig 136551 bp, 229 predicted proteins | sample FrelakmetCRP12CR_FD_187146 | JGI IMG/M metagenome (GOLD analysis project Ga0209048, IMG submission 187146) | Freshwater lake sediment microbial communities from the University of Notre Dame, USA, for methane emissions studies - CRP12 CR (SPAdes)... | ecosystem: Environmental > Aquatic >...
CGTTTCCTCCGCAGGTCCCTCTTGCGGTTGGCGTCGACCCGCCTGCGGTCGTTCGCCCTGCAGTAGCCGCAGTTGGTGGCGGCCTCCTGTGAACGTTGTCTGTGGCCGTTGCGGCAGAGGTAGATTGCCATGGGTTCCCTTATTTCTGTGTGCTACTGTTGGTCTGTTCCCTGACGACTTCTGAGCGCCTGTGACTCGCTAGACACAGCATCAGGGCCATGAGGATCACGGTCAGTACGAACGTCAGTTTGGTCATTGGTCTCATTCTTTCCTCCTATCATAGTCGTCTAAAGATGGCCTCCTCGACCTGACGACCTTTTTGCCGAGACACGTCAGGGGTTGCGGTGGTTCGGGTGGGGGTGGGTTCGTCAGGAATTGTGGGAAGTCCCGCATGAGTTGCCTGGCGGCGTCATTGATGAACTGCTGCTTCATCTCAGTTGTTCTGCGACGAGTCTGATCCATGTCTTCCTGAGCCCCTTCTGGAAGTCGACGTCTGAGCCGCCCAGACTGTCCACGATGCTGGTCGCGAGCTTTTGGCGCCTGTCCTCCTCACCTCGTGAGTTCTGTAATTCTGCCAACTGTGTGGCCCTCCACCTGTCAATCTTCCGCGTCACCTTGTACGGGAGTGTGTTGGCCAAGATGGCATCCGCCATGAGGGTCTCCAGGGCGTCCTCAGCTGTCTTCAGTCTCTCGTTGGTCATGGTGATATAGTCACGTTCTATGGCCCTGTGTGGCCCCTATTAACTCAACGTCGGTGTGGTGGAGGGCGGCCGTGAGGCGCCGTACCTCCTCAGACACGTTGAATAGCCTGATACCCCTCGACTTGCACCAGTCCACGACAATGGTGTCGATGACCTCATCCCCGGTGAAGCCACCGGCAGGCACAACTAACGGGGTGGGGTCGGGATCGCGTTCGGCCATGGCCAACCTCTCTATGAGGGTGTGGTGGCCGTTGTACCAGAGGAGTTCCCAGAGTATCTCGCCCTGGTGCGCCCTGTAGTACCTCTTGCTCATTGGCCTGATCTTGAGCATGTCGGACACCTCCTTGTACTTCAGGAGTTCGTCGACCAGCCGTTCGATGAGACGTTCGAGTGTGTCCATTAGAATTCTTCTCCTATCTTTTCTTTGATGAAATAATCTTCCAGTTTTTTGAAAAATTCTGCATGTTCGTCATATTTTTCGACGTACAGTCTGTAATGGCCCCAGACGTCAAAGGGGTCGAAAGAACAGCCGTTATCCAATTGGTACAGACAAAATGTTGCGATGAATTGAGCCTTTGTTAATTTTTTATCCATGGAGCTCCTTTTTGAGGAGATCGCGCACTTTGTCGATCTCTGTAGAAGAGTGGGGAGTCCCGCCGGCATTAAAGTCGAGGTACCACTTGAGGACGTCCGCCCTCGTCTTTAGCCTCGCTATGTTGAAGTAGAACTGACAGTCTAGGGGCATTTTTGATGGACGATCGAAGCCGGTATAATCTTTCCTAAGAATATTGAAAGCCGGAATTTCGTTGTTGAGAAAGCGACGAGCAGCTTCAAGCCGTTGTTTGCCGTCTACCAATACCATTTCGCCTTTGAAGTTTGTCATCCAGCCTGGGTGGTTGAAAAAGATCTCGAGCCCTGACTGCGGCTCCATCAGGGCATATTCCACAAAGGCAATTTGTTGCTGCTCCGTCCAAATGTGGCCCCTCTGGAAGTCCGGGGTCATGTCGAGATTGTATTCTCTGGTGAAGCGGTCGATGTTCTCCTGGAGATATTCCCAGGGCATCGAGATGCGGTAGTGTATGTGAGGGAATTTCGGGATCTCCTGCCAGTTCATGCCTTCACTCCTTCGCGGGCTTCTTTACCCCTCCTCCAGCCGATCTCCCAGGATGCCCTGGCTCGTTCGCCCTTGAAGGGGCAGTCAATCGGCTTGCCTTCGATGCCAGCCTTGTAGCCGCGTTCCTGAATTTTGCTCAACTTCATTCGTCCTCCGGTTTGTACTTGAGCTGGGAGATTGTACATTCCTCAGGATCGACGTCGTCCCTGATTTCTTTAAAGGAAGGCTGGTATAAGCAACCGCCTACGTGGGCGACGTAGAGGTATTCGATTTCGACGACTGAGCCGATTGGCGGATGAGCCGAACAGGAGCAGTAACCCACAAATTCCCTCTCACCAGCGGCGTTGAAGAGTTCCATGCCGATTGAGTTTTTGTTCTTGCGACCTTCGACCACGATGACCGAGCATTCAGCCCAGAACTTGAATTTGAATTGGTCTTGGCCCTTGCCGGCGGAGAAAGCGCCAGCCAGCCGTTTGAAGACGATGCCCTCCCTTTTCTCCTTTTTGAGTTTGAAGTAAAGTTCGACCTTGTCTTTCTTGCCAACGTAGAGGGGGAGGATTTTTATGTGGGGCCCGAAGTTGAGCGGCTTAAGCCACTGTTCATAGCGAGTCTGGTAAGAGAGGTTGCGCAGGTCGTGGCCGTTGTATTCCAAGATGTCCCAGACCCAGAAGGTGTCGTTCACGTGCTCACCGTCTATGAGGATGTCACAATCTAAGAACGAGTGGTGTAGAGCTCTGAGATCATTTTCAAATTCAGGTGCGCAGGTAGAGGCTTCGCCTTTTTTGTTCCTTATGGCGAAGAGGTTGTTTTTGATTTGGAGGGTGAGGTGGCGACCGTTTTTCTTCTCCTGGGCACCGAAGTCGTCACAATCAAGGTAGTTGACCAGTTCGTCTTCGTCGATTTCCGTTAAGAGCTGGGGAATGATGAGTGTGGGATCGAGAGGATCGGCAGTCACGGTCGGAGTTACGACGTCGTCCGATGCAGCCTCAACTCTAGCAGCTTTAGCAACCCTGATACGAGATCGTGAACGTTGCTCCTTGATCGTCTTGTAAGCTGTTTGGACTAAGTCGAACTTGTCCTGGTCACCGCCCTTGTCGGGATGATGGATTTTGGCCAAACGGTTGCGCGCCTGTTTGACCTCATCGTCCGTGGCCATTGGAGTGATGCCTAATGTGGTGTAAGCCGAAGTGCCGATGATCGCTCTGACAGCACTGGAGTTTTCAAAAGTTGCCTGGAAGGCAGCTCTCCATTTGGGTGAATGACGTTCCTTGACATCGTAAGTGCCGTAACGGGGTGGGGCATTTTTGTCCCATTTAGATTTTGTTGCCATGAGTTCCTCTTTATGAGTGTGTGAGGTAGCCTTTTACGTATGTGTCGAGAGACTGGCGGCCGAACGCCCGACCCTTGAGGCCAAGCTCCGTGAGATGATGACACTGTCCGTGGCGCCGATTGCCGAAGCAGGAACAGGTCCAGTATTGGGCACCCGGGGCGTTGTCAAATGATACGAGATGCAGCCGGTTTGAGGATGAGGAAGGCACCTTAAATCTGATTTTGTACCTGTCCGAGTCCGGTAGGGTTTCTACCGCTGTCGACTGGATGCGAGCGAGTAAGTTGCTGGCCATGCGGCCTCCTTGTGTTTTGGTTTTGATTTTCCTAATAATATAATCATGTTCTCCGGCCTGTGGGCGTCCAAATGTGGCCTAGTGTTCCATCATCTGCCAGTTCGGTTCGCCGATCGTGATAGTGTCCCATTTTGAGTTGTTGAGGTTTCCCTCGATCCCCTTATCGAAAGTCTCCTTAGGAATTTCTTGGAGCATACTTCCCATGTTCTGGTAGAAGCTGTGGTAGTATTTCTTACCGGTAAAGCCGAGTCCGTACCAGTCGCAATATTTGTAACCACCCTCCCAGTAATGTCTCGAGAAAGTGTAATGTGCCGGTCTGCCAGCCGCCACGGACGCTTTTACTAGCACCTGCATTCGTATGATTTCATTCGTTGTGACCGTGTTCATAGCATCTTCCTTTTCTTGAGATAATCTCTCATTACTGCTTTTGCCTGGCGGGCATTCTCTCCGCACCAGTGCTGCATGTTCGCCAGGGCGTAGAGGAGTTGCGAGTCGAAACCTTCTGAGCCGTATGAGTCAATCGCCCTCGGTATTGCGTTGATATATTGTAACGCGTAAGGATCTTTGCATTCGTCTTTTGCGACCTGGATTGCCTGATCGACTGTGGTGATCATTTTTTTGCCTCCGGAAAGTGGATAGTTATGATCGTCTGGGGAGCGTTTGCCTCTTCGACCTCAACGCGGCCAGATGTTAGGTTCTTTTTGACGCTAACGGCGGCCCGGGTGATTCGACAGTCTGGATAAGCCCTTAAGATCTCCCGGTACTGTTTTCGACGCTCTCTTGAGCTGCCCGCCAGGTGGACTTGCTTCCACGACGCACCGGAGGTTTGTTTGATTGTCGGGGTTCCCAAAGTCCTCATCTTACCCTCCGGATACACATCTTTAACGTCTTACAGTCATGCCGCAGGTCGGTCATGGTGTAGATCTCATCGAGATTTCTCTGGGTGTTTACGATCATCTCTTCTGTGATGCCGACTTCATTAAGCGCCCGATAGTTACTTGAGTTGTCCACCCGCCACGCCATGTATTCGAGGATTCCCTCTGGGAGCCGATGCATGTTGTGGACGATGATGTCGCCGTATGTCTTTACCAGGGCGACCTTGAACCGAAGCCGAGGGCCGACCTGTTCTAAAAGTGGCCGGCTTGAGAAGTTGTAGTTGTTTTTCACGAACTTGAGATTCTTACTCACGCCGATTTTGTCAGGATCGATCCGGACGTCATCCCAGGAAAGGCTCCAGAGATCGACGTTATCGGTGAGGGTATACGGCTTGTTATTTGACCACCAACCGTCAGAAATTTGTTGTTTCATCTCATAGAGGAATATGATTTTCTGTTCGAGGTTTGCTACAGTTAGAGAGTGCGACTTTGGGGTCAGGGAGAAAGTGCGCCTGGGAGTTTGGACGAGCTCGACGGTGAGGATGCGCCGGAGTTTTGTATTCGAGAGTTGGATTTTCTGGCTCATATTTCCACGAACCCACAGGCGGCCACGATGTAACACTTACCGTTTTTCGTCTCCATGACATCGCCTGTTGAAGTTGAACGGGTTGGGCCGATGAGCCCCTTGACGCCGTCATTGTTAGTCCACTGACGGGTGATGTTGTTCGTGAGCTCGAAGGCCTTGTCCAGGTCGGTCGTCTGGACCTCCGCCACTTTCACCAAATCGGCGGCCGGTATTTTTTTTGCCTTTTCCTTGATAGTCTTGTCGTCCAGGAACGAGAAGTCGATGAATTTCTTGTTGTGGTAGACGGTAATCATTGTTTGCTCGCTTTCTGTAAGATGATGGCCAGGTAAGAAACACCGACCGCCCACATTGTTAGAATTGCTATAACGGTGTCTGTCATATTCTCTTGTCAATCATCCAGCACATGAAGTTTATCGCGAGGTTAGAGTCGACGGCGCCGGTAAATTTGCCAATACGGGAATGTGCGTCGTAGTTACCACGTCCTTTACGGACGATATAAATTGTAACGCCTTTGTAAGACCATTTGCGCCAGATCATTTGTTCTCCTTTTTCCTAATAGTATAATCAGGCTCAGAAGCCTGTGCGTGTCTAAATGTGGCCCTCTTTGATTTCTACGCTATACCACATTTAGACACGCACGCCCTTCTACGACTTGACTATTCTATTAGGAAACCAGGAGGCTAAATCGATGCAATACGTACAGATCACACTTGATGAGATGAAGTCGTTTTTTAGCAACCCATCGTGGCAGGAAGTTATCGGATCGACTAGCACCAGGGAATATGTGTTCGAAAAAGTCCTCAACGAAAATCCCAAAATCGTCGTCCACGTTTACACCTCAATCCACAAGGACAACTCACTCGCCCGCCGTAAGGGTCAGGATGCTATTAGGATCTGTGCGGTTGACGTTACCAATCGTAAAGGATACATCAAAACCACGAGAGTCTTAAGGGTGGTCGGCTGGCGTGCAAATCTTTCTCGAGCAATCGACTATACAATCAATGAAGCAAATAGCCGGATCGCAAAAAGCACAAGGAACACGTTACAGCCTCATCCGGGAGTAGATGTTGCTGGAAATTGCGAACAAACTTTTGCGTGCAATCCGGTATGGGTAAAAAGCGCAACCGATAATTCATATTCGATCTGCGCATCAAATTTGAGGTCAAATTACCGACGCGATGTTTGTCCTCATTGCAACAAGCTTTTCAGCAAAAACCACCTGATCTCCACCAATTGTAAACATAACCGGCCGGCAGAAAAGAACGAAAAAGTCGCAAGCTGGATTTTCCGTTGCCCACATTGCGGTGCACAATTAACCGTCATCAACCTTTAGAAAAAATTTATGAAAACAATTACTAACGCCGACACACTTAAGGAAGAGGTCACACGGTTAGCTGAAAATGTGTGCAGCATTACCGACAGTGGCATCGGCGCCTACGAGTTCTGGGGCGCTCGTGGATTTGACTCAAGACCCGGACTCGAACCTGAAGATTGTGTCGCTGTGGACATAACGCACTTTGAACTTTATGACGGCAACGAGCCCGTCGACCTTAGCGAGATAAAATCTTTTTCCATAAATGTCTCAAAGTCAAAAGGCGGCGATCCCGATGCTTGTGCGGAGTCGGGCCGTAGACGTTGCGGAAGTTGCGACGCCTGCGGCACTATGGAGGCTACTTTTACCGCCGTGTTAAGTGACATCAAGCAGATTAAAAATAAAGTGATTGCCATTTACGAACTCAACTAGAGGACATTATGATATTTGAGATCCTAATGCTCATCTGTTTCAGTATCAGTTGGCCGATATCGATCGCAAAATCGATCCGCACGAAAGTCGTCACGGGAAAAAGTCCGGTCTTCATGGCTGTGGTCATCCTCGGTTACTTATGCGGTATCCTGCACAAGTGCTTTTACGCGTACAACGCCGTCATCCTCCTCTACATCTTCAACACGGTCCTCGTCATGGTCGACATGTTCGTTTACTTCCGGTACTCGAGGGACTAAAATTTTTTCTACGCCTGGGCCACATTTAAAGGCAACATGAGAATTCCGAGAACCTAAACCGTCTCATTATAAAAAGGCAAATAGCGCGCGTTATAGTTGTGGCCGATTCTACTGTAGTTGGAATTGACGAGTCCGCTGGTCAGTGGTCAACCAGTTCTTTGGTAAGTTGCCCTCGACGGAGTACGCAAATTCGACCGATCTCTCATTCTTAGGATTGTAAAGGACTACAACTTCGCAATAAGGTCCGAAGTCGTGTGGGAATGTCTTGACTACGAAACGACACTCGTTGGGTTTATTCGGGAATAAATTGTCGAGGAGGACTTTGTAACGTCGGCACTCCGCCATCATTGTGCACATATACTCCTTGCCTTTCTCGACCTGCACAGGAGTCTCGTCTGTCGGCGCTGACCCAAGTTCTATGTATTCTTCCATAAAAGCGTCTCCTGAAAGATGTTTTTGGGATACGTAGTTTCTATAAATTCTTCAGTAAATTTTGGTCCTCGAATCCTGAGACTTTCCTTTAGTTCTTTAATGTACGAAAGGGGTATTGAACCTTCCAAATTTCTCCTTACTGTGACACATGTTAGAATTCGATCATCAGGGTTAATCTTGAAAGACTCCGGACAAGAGATTCTTTCCTTTACATCAGCGAGGAAGTAAGTTGGGGGTTCAGCGTCAAATCCTTCGCTGCGTTTGAACGCCTCAAAGTCATCTGGGAACAGAGGAAAAATCACGCCATTTATCGTAGAAGCGTCGTCCTTGACACATCCGAGGAAACGGTTGCCGTTCCAGACGGCATTCCACATGCGACGGTAGCCATGGAGTCTTACCTCGATGAGGTCAGATTCGTCGTACTCGTAGGCAATGCCTCTATTCTTGAGGCCTTCAGCTGACAGAAGTGACCCGTATCCGAAGATCCACATTAGAACCTCCTTGCTTCTAAATGTGGTCTTTATCAACTGATGTGCTTTAATTCTTTGAATAAAAGTCTGTCAATGGAGACAGGTGTGAACATTTTTTTGAGAACTTTCACTATCTTGATCGCGTTTGGTATGGTGGGAAGTGATATCCCCGCCTCCCAATTTTGGACTTGCCTCGTCGTGACTCCGAACATCCTAGCGAATTTGGGTTGGCTGAGGGGCCAACTTGTCCGGACGTGCCTGATGTTATGAGCAAAATAGATTTTCATATGTTTTCCTTTGCTAGGTTAATTCCGAGAATGAGACATGTTATCGGTGAGAGATTCTTTTTTGCCCTGCTAAATATTTGGTCGTTGTGACATTTTCGCATTGGTATTCCAGAGCCGCAGTAACAATGCTTATTGCTCACTGAAATGATTTCGGCGATGAGTAGCACTAGCAGAATTGCTACTGGTATCCAGACCGGTGAGGTTACCCACCACCACGACCAGGCGATGACGTGTACGAGTTTCAGTATCAAGAAGATGATGAAGATGTCAAGCAACTTGCCCATAATGTGGCCTCCTTTATTCTTTTGCGATGGTTACTCTGCGTCCACCGCCGACGCCGATTCTTACGACCTTGCGGGGACTGAACCGGTCATTCACCTGGGGATTTCCGGGACAGTAGGGAGCCTGCGATGGCTTCCCGTAAAAATCATTCTGGTCTTTCTTACTGGAAAAAGTCAGTGTCATCTGCTGGCCGTTTGAGGGCGGGCAGGCTGAGCCTGAACCCCTCGGCAGGGAACCGTGCTTCTTAACCGAGGCGGCGGTGATCGGTTGGGATGTCCTGTAGACCGAGGTCACAGTCGTGATAGATTCCTTCGGCTTCACTTTCTCGGCGATCTTCTGCTGCCGGTAGAACCGATTCTTCCTGACGTCATAGACCAGTGGTTCCCGTTCGTAGACGATCGCAAAGCTGATGTCCGGAAAAGCGCCAAGGGTGTCGTTGACGTTGAGAGTCTCGAGGAGGATCGTCTTGGTCGATGCGAAGAAGATTATTCCATGGTAATAGGCGATTGCAAGCGGCTTGCCACCGTTCGTCCAGAAGTAGAACTTTTTCTCGACCTTGCTGTAAAGGACGACCGTCGAGTCGCCGTCGATGTTCGTGAGGGCGTTCCGGAGTGAGGATTTTTCCGCGAATGCGATGATCGATTCTGAGTCGATGTCGCTCGTGTAGTTGTATCCCTTGATTCTCGGGGTGTCGATCGTTCCATTGTGTGCGGAAACCCACCGTTTTGACTCGAACGGCTGGGCATTCTTGGGATCGTCGATGTTCAATTTCTCGTACTTTGCTGAGGCCCGCCTGACGTGGCCGATGACGAAATTGTCATTCGCGATTGAATTCGGAATTTCCTCCACGAACTCATCGGCCTCAAGGGCGTCTTTTACGAGTCCGGTTGAGGGGGCATAAAAACCCGTAGCATCCTCGCCCCTGGAGAGGGAGGACTTTACCAAGCCCTTCTTCAGGATTTCTACGAGGTCCAGGTCGGTATCCACGCCGTTGGGTTTAATCCATCCAAAAATTCCGCACATCTAAATCCTCCTTATAGAGTTATAATCATGTTCGAAAGCTACGATAAGCCAAGTCGACTAAATGTGGTCCTCCAGTTTCAACGTCATCTGCTGGGCGTTCCTGGCTGCCTTCACTATCCTCAAAAGAGCGAGCTCATCGGAGGCATCGGCGATCTGCTTCCAGTATTTCTTAATCGTCTTCTTGAGGACCTCCATTTGCCTCTTCGACAGCCACCCCTTGGCGGCGAGCTGCTTGGCAAAGGAAGTCATCAGCGGGCTGTCGTGGCCGGTGAAGCCGACCTTGTTGTTGTAGACCGTCCGCTCGGCATTCTGTTCCTCGACCGTCTGCCGCGACATGATCGTGAGGAGCGCCTTCTTTGCCCAATTGTCATTCGTCGAGAGCTTGTCACGGATGAACTGCTCAACTTCCTTTTTCTTGATGTCGTGCTTGAGGGAGCAAAGTTCCGCCCATTTTAGAAGTCTATTGTAAGCCTCATCGACTGAAGTGAATTGAAGAACTTCGCCCGATTCATCATTTTTTGCCTGCTCTTTTGTGGGTGGCATTTTTATCATAATGCGATAAGGGAAGCTATTATCGGTCACCGGCCCTTGACCGTAATACTCGATATCTGCGCCGAGTTGTTTGACTTTTTCTTCAAGATTTTTAACGGTGAACATCATTTCCTCCCGCTGCTGCATTCAGCGGCCTGATGACGAGTGGTGAGTTTGTCGGTGCCGGAATGACGCCGGCAGCAATCAATGCCTGTCGAACTGATGAAGCGTGGAACCGGTATTCCTTGCCGGACCTCGCCGATTTTGCTAAGACGTTGTACCTTCGGCGGTTACGGTTGAGACCAGAAATTGTGTAAGTGTCATTTTCAAATGTAAATGATTTGCCAAAGTGTTCTGGCCGGAGGTTGTACCAGCTGCAATATTTTTCAAACTCAATTTTGTGCATGTCCGCGGCCGGACGGCCATTGGTTATGACGCAACGCACTTTGGCTTGGAATGATTCCGGTAGGAAAGTGATGCGGCCAACATCAAAGGCCATTCCGTACTTGTCGCCGACCGCTTTCAAAGCTGCATTGATGTCTGACCGGATGTCCTCGAGATTGATCTTGTTGAAGTTTGCTATTGTCATAACTTCCCCTCTCTTTGCATCGCAATGGCTTTTTTCAGTTCCTTCTTGTATTCGGCCCAAGAGAGGGAGCCGCCCAAATATTCGTTAGACAAAGCAACTAATTTTCTTGCTAGTGCTCTTTTTCCTTGGTTCATTTAATCCTCCTGTAGTGGGTTTCCTTTTCCTAATAGAATAGTCAGGTCGTAGAAGGCTGCGAGCGTCCAAATGTGGTCTTCCAAGTGGTTGATTTCTATAACCTTACGGGGAGGGGCGCGTTTTAGGTCAATCAAATCTAGCAGGAGACGTAGAGGGCCACATTTGGACGCTTCAAATGACATCAGATGTCAAGTGTCATCGGATGTCAATTATGTCTCGTCGTGGTCAGATTGGGCTGTGCCGAACTTATTTGAGATTGTGGTTGTTCCGTCGCAGGGGTCGCTTACAACTATCCTGTCTGTGATACCCCGTATGTAGCGACTGCCACCGGCATCCTCGACCACCTGCTTCACGGCATCGAAGTCCCTGTCATAAGATGGTAGGCAACTTACCGCATCGTGTAATTCCTGGGCGTTACCAGACCTGATGGCGTCCCTTATCCGGCGTTCGTTTTGCCAGTTCATTTGGAGTCCTACAGTGGGTTATTTCCGGCTTCTATGCGGCTCATGATGCTGTTAGCCTCAGCCTGTTCATTGATCCGTTCAGCCTCAAGTTCCGCCGCCTGTGTGTTGAGAATTTCCTCTTGATCGGGAGTGTACTTCTGACCCGGGATGAAGACTTTCCCCGGTTGGGCGCCTGCCATTCCGATACTGTCCGTTGCATGTAACATGGGTTATCTCCTTCCTAGTATAATAGTCATGTTCCGTAAGGCTGATCTCCCAAAATGTGGCCCTCTCTACGCCTTTTATACCATCAAACCCGTTTTCTACGTGTTACTCTATAAGTCATTAGAAACCAACGCCTTAGAAGGCCACATTTGGCTCCCGCAGCTTACGCCCAGCATGACTATTCTATTAGGAAAAGGAACACAACCAAACAGGAGGAAACAATGGAAAACAAGAACGCAGACGTAGCAGTTGACGATCTCACGCAGGCCGAGAAAGACCTCATCATCGCCCAAAGGAACAAAAAAGCGGCCGAAGATGCCGAAAAGGTCGCAAAGCAGAATTTGGAAAAGGCCGGCAAAATCGAGAAGATGAAGCAGTTGGCCAAAGAATTTTCTATCCAGAAAAACCAGCTCAAATCGGCGTACCAGAATGTCCTTGCGGAACTCAATTACAACCAGCCGAACGGCTACAAACTCATCGCCACTCCGGCTTCGCAATATTTCGAGGCCACAAACGGCGCATGGAGCTCTGAGGCAAAAGTCATTTATGACAAAATGACCGTAGAATACAGCACTTACGAAATCCACTCGACACGGCAACTCTCAACCGACTCATATCGGCAGGTTTACATCACAGTTTCATTTGAAGACGGAGCGTACCGGCTTTCAATCCATGGAGTTCAGGACAATGACCGCCATTACAAAAAGGTCACCACGGTCATCGAGAAAATCAATTCTTTCTTCACGGCCCACGACAACGAGATCCTCAGGAAACAACGCGCGACTACCTTAGCGGAACGCGCGCTAGTCGCCGTTCAGAAAAAGCATCCCGAGGCGACGGTCACAGCCGAGCACCAAGACCACTACAGGGAAGCTCGGCGGTACCGGAGAGAACTTTACGCGACCACTAATTACATCTGCGCAAAGTTTCCCAATGACGCGACGATATCATATCTCTACTCGGAGCGCGACGGCGAGGTTGAACTTAAAGTGTACACTTACAATCTGTCATCAATCGACCAGGACGCAATTTTAAATTTCCTCATAACCGCTCCAAAGAAACCCACAAAGTAGTTCCTCTTGTGTTTCCTTCCTAGAGCAGCGGCCGAAAGGCCGCTCTCTTTTTGTGCTGTCGACGAGCTGTGACGCTGCAGGGCACGTCTAAATGTGGCCTTAACAGGGCAAAAAAAAGCTCGGAGAAAATTCTCCGAGCTCTTATTCGTTTGGCAGTTATGCCGCTTCGGCAGCCTCTTCCACTTTCTTTTCCCGCTTGCTCTTGCCCGGAAGCGCGTTGACCGCGTCCACGACAGCCGCGTTGACAATGTCGGCCAGCGCCGGATTTTTCGCGATGGCGACGTCAATCCGCTTGAACAGCTTTTCGGGCAGCTTCGAGAGGTGCATGCCCTTGACGGCTTTCTTCACGGCCTTTTTGACCATCGTCCGTGATTTCCGGAGAGTGCGGTTGAGCTTTGCCTGCTTGATCGTGAGCCTTTTACGGGGCGCCCGTTTCGCCCTTTTCTTTTTGCGGGTGATCTTCAATGACTTCTCTTTCGACATGAGACCCTCCTTTGAGTTAAGGTAGACATCAAATTTATATGCAAATCAAACTAGCGAGTGGCGGGTTACCAAGCCCACCTACTCTCCCCATTTTCTTCCCCGGCACTTGCGCAACAGTACGAGTATCGCCGATGTGATTTTTAGCAGTTGGTTTCTGCCATTATGCCCTCGCTAGTTCGACTTCAACGCGTCTAAATGTGGTATGTCAAAGAGCTAAAAAGGAGGAGCGACTTTCGCCGCTCACTCCCTATTTCCCCTTCCCCTAGTCGGTTGGATTGGACGTTCCGTTTGATGCTTCCTGCTGCGACATTTCTGCTTCCGCATTCAGGAGAGAGAACTTGACGGAGCTGGCACCGATCGCCTTGAAAAACTTCGTCAACAGAGCCTGCACCTTGGTGGTGCCGTTCTTGCCCTGGCGGACAGCATGTGAGAGAAGAACGTCGGTGTGGGCCTGGAGGCCGATGAAATTGATACCGACTTTCGACATGTTCTTCGCCTTTTCCGTCAGGTGGAACTGGCTCATGAAATTTTGGTTGACGTGAATGATGTTGGCCGGTACGTGCCGCCAGTCAGCCAGGCCACGCACCGAAATCGCCGAGATGCCGTTAAGGTTAAAGGCATTCGGGAAGTTGACGATGCCGGTAAGGTTGAGCCCGACATCCTCGGTGTTGAAATTGAGCGTTACTTCTTGTGGCATTGAAGCCTCCTTGGTTAAGTGAATAATCAGTTGTTTTTTGTTTTCATGGATCGTTTTTTGCAGTCAATCTGCGGCGACCTATTCTCTACGCAACTTGGTGCGCGCACCGGTTTCAATAAGTTCAACAATCTGCGGCACCAGATCACCACAACTTGCGTTAAAAAAGATTGCATTCGCAAGGGGTTCGGTCGAACCCGAATTGCGTTGATAAAGTTCCACGAACCTTGTCCGGACATTTTTGCCGCGACGGACCTTCAAGTACCTTCTCAACGACTTGCTGAAATATATGGTATTTGGCCGTAACCGAATATCCCTGGTAAGCCGTAAGTGCCACGGCGTGTGGTCCTGGGTCAATGCGTATATTTTTACTTCCGGCAATCCGAACCGACAGACTTTTGCGACCGTCTCCTGGTTGAACTCCGCGTTGCCCTTAATCAACTTAATCTGACAAACCTGCAATTGGATTCGTTCCGTGCCGCTACGACCGTCAAATACCATGATTGGCTGGGTCTGGGGCACCGTCCACATCTCAACGACGTTGGGATTGTTCATCTTGTACGTCCTTGAGAAAATTACCCGCTTGAAATTTGCGACTTGATTTTGGTAGTACCTTTGGGCTGCTGCGGGAGACTGCGGTATCAAAATGTTGTAATCTCTTTTCCTCGCGGCTCGTTTGCCGGCGGCTATGAATTGGTCAAAGGCGGCGGGTTTTATCTGCCACATGTCCACTATCCTCTCCGATAGTGCTAGTGTGGCCTCCGTGAGGTATGGGTCGGACAGCCACGACGGTGGTGTCCGATATTCAAAGCCGCCGTGCGATTTTGTCTCGATATCGGAGAGGGCACCGTAACAGCTGGAGCCCCTTTTGCCACCGATAACTTTTTTCATTCGGCGGCCGATAAAAAAATCAAAAGCGTAGATGAGTTTGTGGTCGGGATTTACTGTGTCCAGATTCAACTGTCGCATGCCACGGTTCCGCTGGCGGGTGAACGAATCATAATGTTGCCGTAAGGGGACGCCGCCAATGTGGATGTGCCCGCCGATTGAACAACCGGTGCCCACCCCTCCGCCGGCCATGATTTTGGCATTTGGGCTCGACCGCTTGATGTGTTGGAAGAGTGCTTTGATATGGCTAGTTACCTCGCTGGCGGTTCCGGGCCGGGGCCGGAGTTCGCCTACACGGCCTCCGTGGTCGGTACCAATTTCGCCATGTTCCGTGCTGTTGTAACTAAGGCCTGAAGCATCGAGGACATTGTTGCTGCCGTCAACGACTAAAAATTCTGGGTCAGCTCCTATTTTGACAGGCATCCTTTTCTCCTTGAGAGGTTAATCCTTTGCCTAATGGTATAATCATGTGCATGTCCATGCGCGTGTCATAAAGTGGCACTCTAAGTGGTTATCCTGAAATAACCTATAGCGAAGTTTGACTTTTTACACATTGAAACACTAGAATCTGTATATTTCCCAAGGGCCATCTTTAGAACCTCTATGAAGTTCCCAGACGAAGAAAACTTGGGCCTAAAGGGATATATAATAGACCAATCGGTGCACATCCGAAGCCTCATCCCATAAGTCTATAGAAATCAACCACTTAGAAGACCACATTTGGACGCGGCTGAGCTGGCCGGACATGACTATAGTATTAGGAAAAAGGAAACCTTAAACAATAGGAGGATTCGTATGGCAAAGGACAAGGTCGTTATTCCTGACCTCAACATCAAGATGGCAGCTGGCAAGACGAAGAAAGATGACAAGCCAGAACGCCTCACAATCGCCAGCCCGCTCCTCACCGAGGAGATGACGGAAGTTTCCAAAGGGTACAAAGGCAAGGTCATCAATGTCGTGGACACCGCCATCGCAACCGCACAGGAGATTGAAAGCCTGAACGCGGAACTTGGCGGACTCGAAAAAGTCCTGAAGACCGAAGCCGGAACCGCGAAGGACAAGGAAATCAAGGCCGGCAACTTCGTAAAAACGGTCGACGTCACCGGTTCACAAATGAAAATCCAGATCCAGTTCCGCGATTCCTACTCCAAAATGGACATCACCATGAAGGACCCGTTGAAGCAGATCTTCGGCGACAAGTTCGAGATCATGTTTGAGGTCACCGAGATCGAAACCCTGCGGAACGAGAAAAAGCCGGAACTCAAGGCGCTCCTCGGCACCCGTTACGAGGACTTCTTCAACATCGACCGGTCAGTCAAGCCGACCAATGAATTCCAGCACAACTACTTCGCACTCAGGAAGTCGCTGAAGCCCGAGCAGCTGGCAACGGTCGAAAAAGTTCAGGCCGCTTGCATGTCGTCACCGGCGGTCAAGTACCCAAAGTAAAGGACGATCGAAACTAAAACAATCACTCAACCCGAGAGGATGATTATGGCAAAGACACTGGTAGGAAAAGCCGAGATCGTGGGCGACCCGAAGCTCACAATCGTCAAGGCGTTCCGGATCGCTAACAAGCGGGCCGGAGAGGCGAAGCGGCTGGCGGCCGATGAAAATGCGGCGACAGACGTCAAGGCAGGGGCGACCAAGATGTTCGAGGATTACTGCGAGAGCCTGCGGGCCCTGGCGGAAAAAGCCGAACAGAACGGCTTCCACATCTGGGTGAACTTCAACGGCAAGACCGGCCACACTTACGAAAAGGATTACAAGCCGAGTGCCGATGAGGACAACGACTTCGAGGCCCACAAGGCGAGACTCGAGGAACAGGCCGCGGCAATCGAGGATGCGATTTTTCCGGCGACGGAGTCGGTGAACTAAACCACATTTTGGGAGTTGCGAGAGCAAGTAGCATTCACAGCAAGGGTCGATGCAAATTGCGAGTAACTCCCACTTCTTTTTGGGAACAATATGGACATCATTCTCAAAAGTAAACGCCCTAAAAAAGCAACACATCAACCCAAACCGAAGCATCGGTCGCGCGAACAGGTGTGGCCACAAGATTTTGTTGGCAGACCGCATGACCTTGCGGAAATCGTTGAGGCAAAAATCAACTCGCAAACGTGCGATGAGGACGATGCTTAACCACATTTAGAGGACCACATGAAAACATTTCTGGTATTCGTCTACGGCTCACTCCTCCGCGGACTTCACAATTACCATTTTTTACTCGACACCCTCGAGGTGAAGTTCATCCGGAGAGACTTTATACGTGCAAAACTTTACACGGCTCATTGGGGCTGGCCCTTCATGGTATTTTCTCAGTCCAGTAAAGACCGACTCATGGGCGAGGTCTACGAGGTGCCGCACAATGTGTTTAAAAACATGGACGGCCTCGAAGGTTACCATCCCGGGCGCAAGGACTGTCTTTTCATTCGTAAACAAGCTCACACAAAGTCGGGTTTGACCGTATACGTCTACGAGGGCGGGCCCGGGCTAAGGAACAGATGCTGCCACGAGATTAAAAACAGCCCTGCTGGTTTTGTCAACTGGCGAGCAGTCATGAGGACGATAACAATTTGGGCTAATCGAGAGGAAGACTCCGAAGGGCGGCCTTTCGGCAACTGCATTGGCTATCAAAATCGTGAATTGGCCGTCCGTAAATTCGTCAAGGAAGGGCACGCTATTGAGCATCCCAGAGCTGAAATGTCGTGGTATGAAATCAAACGTGAAGAACGACGTGCAAACTTTGAAGGAATTGTCCTCAAACCAAAAACAAAATCTGACTTTTCTGGAATGATTAAGATGAAAAAGACTCCCGGGTGCGATCTAAAAAATGCAATGGTCGACCAATTAAGCGGCAACACACCTCATCCATTTTGAGGGAAATATGTTTTTCATATTCGGGTACGGCTCACTCATATCGCCCATCGGCATTAACAATAGGAACATGGTGCGCTTCTATCGCGAGGACGACCTAAAAGAGGCCTCACTGACTGGCTACCGTCGTGAGTGGAACACGGTGTGGGACGGTAGAAAGTACCTCGGCATCGTCCCAGATCCTGACTGCACCGTTAACGGTGTACTTTTTCCAATCTCTCCTGAGGACCTCGTACCCTTTAAAGAGAGCGAGGGCATTGGAAAGACTCCGCCCATGTACGATCTGGTCGACGTCACCTCACATTTTTTTACTTACAACGAGGTTGGCATCTCTCCTCAGCACATTGTCGGTGAATTAAAACACAAGATCTTCACGTGTGTGACTTGCAATCCGACAACAGACGGCCAAGTACCTGATTATTACCTTGACATCTTAAACGAAGGCTTCATCGTCAGAGGCACATCTTTCACAAAGCGATTCATAAAAACAACTTATCCAAAGGGCATCCTCAAGAGCCGATTTGGCCTCAAGCACTGGTGACCTATGATACAACTATTCTACCCGCCCAAGCCCACAAGGATCTGGCCTGAGTCAAACATCTTCAGGCGCCTAAGCAAAGACCCCCGGTGGGATGCCGAGATCAAGTACAACGGCTGGCGCATCCTCCTTTACAAAGTAACAAGGGACAAGATAATCATCTACAATAATAAAGGCGGCGTCATCGACATCAACCACAAGATCTTCATGCCACATTTTGTCGACATCCCAATAGAATCCATAATTGACGGCGAGCTCGTCCACTTTCGCACCACGGACCTCAAGAACATTATGGTCTTCTGGGACATGCCCTTCTACGATGGTAGAGATCTACGCAAACAACCCTTGTCAAACCGGAGGTCTTACCTCAGCTTTTTTGCTACAGCTCCCCAAACTCTACAGTTTAAAGACACGGCTCAGATCTTTAAAACTCAACAGTTTTCGGACGGGGCAGAACTGTACGACACAGTCATCAAGAGGAATAATCCCATTGAGGAAGGCATTGTCTATAAGGAGATACTCAGTACTTACGAGTGGAATATAAAGAGATGTCCTGAGATCCTCTCATGGCTTAAGTGTAAAAAGGTAGGCGACGCCTCCATGGTGGATAAAGATGCTGCATAAAACACGTAGAAATCAATCTATGATAATGTACCAGTTTGTAAATTTCAACATGATTATACTAGTAGGCTTAATCAAAGGAGGGCTTGCACCGAGAATAGCAAAGGATGTAACTATGAAAGCCAAAGTGCAACCCATATCATCACCGGAATTAGAAGAAGAAAAGGAAGAGCCAAATACCCAACTGCAAGATTTAAGGAGCAGAATAATACAGCTGGAAAACGCCTTTGACTCGTCTCAATATAGCATCGGAATAATCAATGAGTTTCTCAATATCCTATCGAGGCACGCCATTGGCAAGCAGATCGTCAACCGCGCCGTCAACCTCTACAAGCTCAACCAATTACGGTATGTCGTGCTACCCAGACGTAAGATACAACTCCAGGAGATATCGGAGCAGCCGATGCCAAAAGGAATTCGGGACTCTTTCGTCAAGAGGGAGCTTGTGTTAATAAAAAATGCGACAAGGGCTATTAATAAGAGGGCGATATTCGAAAAGAAGGCTTGCGAGTCACTCCAGCAATTCTTCGACAAGCTAGTTGACTTAAATAAACATGCTCAAAGGTCTCTGTCACAACAATAGACGCACCATTTAACCTTAACATTGTAGGAGGATCCCATGCCCGAACTGAAAGACGCCGTCGATAAGACTGGCGCAGCAGAAACCGGAACACCTCCGGCAACGGCCACCGAAAAGGTCGCAACCGGAACCACACCGGCAGTCGTCGATGCCACCGTCGTTGAAGGCGGCAAGAAAGAGAAAGGCAAAAAGGAGAAGGCCAAGGCGAAAACCGAGGCTGCATCCGAGGATGCCGGCACCGGAAAGAAAGAAAAGAAAGCGAAAACCGAGACCGCCGAGACCGAGGACAAGCTCCGCAGGCCGCCCATGGAACAGCTGGTCAGGGATTTCGAGAACCACCTGAAGAACCTGGAAGTCGGCGGCAAGAAACTGGAGAAGCTCGAGTACAAGTGCGGCAAAGTCATCTACGGCCTCAAGGTTGAGAATGCGAAAGATTTCAGGGTCATCGCCTTCAAGGCACGGAAAAAGACCAAGACGGTCCAGGGGAAGTCCCGCTGCATATTCTACTTCGGCATCTCCGAGGACCTCGCCAAGGCGCAGAAGATCACCGGCACCTCCACCACCGAATTCGGAAAATGTTCGGTGCAGGTCAAAAAGCCCATCCAGCTCGTCCTCGACAAGACCTCCTTCACCGAGAATTTCGGCGGTGACGTGGAGAAAGTCATGACGGCCCTCAAGTCCCTCTCAGAACTTGCGGTGGACAACAAGAACGACCAGTGGACCGAGCTGCAGGAGAAGGCCAAGGCGAAAGATTCCAAGAAGGCGAAAGCTAAGGAAGCCGTCGACGAATAATTCTCGGGCATTCGTCGATCCTTTGGGAAGGGAGGACTCCGGTCCTCCCTTTTTTTCATCTACACAAATAGGAGATAACATGCCTGACACATTAGACATATTCAGTAAGATGATGCGTGAACAGTGGGCAAAAGAAAACAACACCTCCACCCCAGGACAAGGTGGCTGCTCAGAAGACTTTGAACACTTCCCATCAAGATACGTCAAGATGCTGGAGGAAAAGATTCTTGAGCTAGGCGTCGCAAATGAAGCACTGCGAGCAAAGTTGTTAGTGGCAGCTAGAAGGTAAACCACATTTAGAGGTGTAAGGGCGTAGAGAACTTGATTATTATATTATAATCAAGGAGGATTACATGACACACAAAACATGCATTTTAATCAGCCTACTATTGGTCACGGCCTTTGCCCAGTGGACCTACTTACCCGGGAGCCTCAATTTCGGTGGGCCCATAATCGCCTCCCACGACACGCTCCTGATGTCAAGGTCCGGCGTGACCCAGATGGTCGCGAATGATTCCACAAAGATGACAAATTACCCACTCGGCCTGACCTCTATCCGCGCGATGTTAAAATTCCACGACTCGGTATTTGCCGTCGGTAACGGCGGTGTTGCCTGGGGCGACATGACGGGCGCCAATACCGTCCCGATGTTCCGTGGGCGGAAGGTCTACTCAATAGCAATCGCTGTCGACACAACCATTCCCTCCCCGACTAAGTACCCAGTCGACACGATATTTATCGGCACCGACAGCGGGGTCTACTACTCACCGAGTGACAGTCCAGGTTACCTAAAGCTCCCACGCTGCAAGTACTGGTTCCCAAAAAATAATGGTCTGGTCACTAAAATAAATGCCATAAATTATTGGTACGGCGTCCCAGAGGTTGGCACTGACAGTGGGGTCTTTTATTACCAAAACAACAAATGGGTACGAGATGACTACGATTTTCCTGCATTATTCGCCGGCACAGCATCAAAGAAAATAAACACCATCTATTCAGACATGACATACTCAATCAATACTGGTAGCACATGGTTTGTCGGAACAGATTCTGGATTCTGTGAAGGAGGAGGCAACCCGACGATTTACCTGGCAGGCAAACACATCCTCTCATTTTGCGCCCACGGTACCACACTTTTTGTCGGCACTGACTCTTTAGTCTATAGGTTTCCCGATCCGTACGATTTTTCAAATTACACGTCACTTGGCACACTCCAACCAGCCTTCCCGTTCCTCCACGACTCATTAGTGTCGATCGCGTGTAATGATAATTACCTCTACGTCGTCGACCACGTCGTCGACATCACCAGACCGACGCAACCACAGTCGCCACTCATATTCTACATGTCACTCAACCAGACTAGCATCATTCCAGTCCATAAGGTCATCCCGAGGACACTCTCACAATCTTACGTCAAATATTTCTCTTTAAACGGCCGTCGAATCACTACTCCTCGAGTGACAGGTCTTTACATTAGGAATACAAACACTATAACTGTCAAGTACATTTATACTAGAGGCTATTAAATGGACATAAATGACGAGTGCGGTGAACGTACCAGATTGTTGCTGACTGGCGGAAAAGAGAAGCAGAGAGAACGGATAACCCTTGAGGATGATCTCCGGTCGGCCATAATCAAGGTGGCCGAGGGCAATCCCGGAGCCCTGGCAGTCTGCATATCATTGGCTCAGGATGGACCGATAATCGATCCCGACAGCGCACTTGGACCCCTCACGTACCTCCTCTCGCTCGATGCCCATGGCATCTACGGTCACAGGATTTGGGGCCTCTACAAGGACGTCTGTGGAGAAAATCTGGTCTACATGTGTGCAACATTAAGAGCCGTCCAACTTGGTCTACTGTCGATCATAACGCTCCAAAATGCCATTGACCTGACCGCAGTTGTCCCATCCTCCTCCTCAGGAATCAACGTGGTTGAGGTACTGAACACCGTGATAAAAAGACTCCCAAAATTCTTTGCAAAAGGTTACACACCAACCCTCAAACCATGAGGAAGATATGTCAATCGAAAACGCGATAAGGGATGCCTTTAAGCAGAAGAGAGAACGCTGCTGGGATACAATATACTTTGCCATTGACCTCCACAACACAATCCTACTACCACACAGCGACAAAATGTATCCTTATGCCTTTGAGACGCTCAGACTCCTATCACTACAGAAGGACATTGCACTCATCCTCTTCACGGCCACGAAGAGAGAGATACTCATACCCTTCCTCGATTTTTGTAAGAGGAATGAGATTGTCTTCAAGTATCTCAATGAGAACACGGAGTGCAAAAATACTAAGACCGGTGACTACACCAAAAAATTCTACTTTAACGTGCTACTGGACGACAGGGCGGGATTCGATCCCAAGGACTGGAAGAAGGTGTTCAACATCCTCTTTAGTGAGATCTGTTGTCCATTCTGTCATCATAAGTTACCATACTGCATCTGGCAAAAGAGGGCGGCCCTCTTAAAAAGACTAGGACACAGGCGATAGTTCCCCATTAGTTACGCGCACGCGCGTTCTATCTCTTCTATAAATATATACTCATATAGAGATCTCTCTATAGAATTTTACCCTATACGCGCGCGAAGTCGTCTATACGACACAACTCCCAAACAATATTCCGATCCCAAGGTCGCCCTCACACTGTCGTCTACGAGAGTCTTTAAGTGTTAACCGAGCCTCTAAATGTGGTACTCATCGTCCCGATGCAGCTTCGTGACGTGACTATTATACTATGATAGGATTTACTGGAATCCAGGTAAGATCATGAAGAATAAATTGTGGCGACTGTGGTTCGATCCCTGTCCTGAGTGTCACATCAGACACAGGACCTTTACCGCTGTTAGGAGATGTCTGGTGAGTGTCCACAGCTTGGAACTCACAGCCCTGATCCTCGGTAAACCGAAATTCAGACAGTACAAGACTAGGTTCGAGAGGATGAAGAAATTTGCCACAAAGTTCCAGCGCCAGGAAGCGAGGAAATTGTGGAAAAATACTAGCAAACGATTGTCACGGGGCTGACATGAAAATCACCATCGACACATCTGAGGTAAAAGAGGCATTGGTCAACTTCATCTCTAAAAAATACTTTAAGGAAAACATGGTCACGACTGACGACGTCAAGTCTGTCACACTCCACCGGAAGTCGTCCAAGACAGAGGACGTCGGCTCCGTCACTATAGAACTGGAGTAATCCTATGAGTTCATCCACCCCAATCGTCCTACGCAGGGAATGTAAGGGATGTCAACACCAGGCGTGTTATGACATGAGTCACAAGTATCCCTACCACTGTTACAATCGCGCAAGAAAAGCCGGCGGCGGGGGTAAGAACCCTCCCATCAGGTCAACAAATCTTGAGATAACCCGGACAACTAAACCCTGTCCCCTACTCAAAAAGGAGGTCACATGAAACTGTTACTCGGAATCATCCTCTGTATCCCGCTGTTACTCTTCACCACCGTCCGCACCGTGAAGTACGTCGGCTTCAAGTTCGACTGCGCCCAACACATCAAGCGGGCGGCCGACGCCAACACCGTCGACCTTGCCAGGCAGGAGCTCAAGACTGTCTTAGCTTACTGTGATGACCACAGACTCACCTCCGGGACGGTCTCAATCCTCTTCCACCAGCCGAAGAACGACATCGGCTTCTGGTACACCAACATGTCGGCATCCCTAAGGGAGCTCAACAAGGTCACGGACAGTACGTCACAACTTGAGCGCTCCAACCTCCTCATCAAGCTGAGGGAGACGCTCATCGACCACGGGGAGAGGGGCATCACCATCACCTGCCCGAACGGCATAACGGTCTACCCCAACAACATGGCCTACTTCATCTGGGGTGTGTTCGGCACAATACTACTCTGTGTCGGTGCCTACCTCATCATGGCCTTCTTCATGGAGTTGTGATAATGGACCCAATCCATGACATCCTCGGACAGATAGCCGACCTGATCGTCGACAGGTACGACTGGGCCGACCACGACACGATCACGGACTTCGAGCCGACGTCCGAGGAGGAGGAAGAGATAAGGACACTCTTCGGTGAACTCATAGACAACCAGGAGGGGACGCCGAGCTACGAGAACGCCGTAGAGGCGATCCACAGGATCATCCACTAGGAGGAGCCATGATAGACTTTCTACAGGTCACCATCGGATTTTGTGTCGGCGTCGTAGTGGGCATAATGATTAGCTACGCGAGGTCAAAATTTCTAGGGGTGAATAAGGACATCCTTGGCAGATCTGACGCGTCCTAAATCCACCGGACTCTATAGAACGATTGTCACTGGGCCGATCCAAAATCTTCAAACCACATCCCAAAAGTCTGTTTGAACCAAATCTAATAGAATCCCCTCCACCTTAGTTTTACTGCATAGACGCCAATCTAGCGCCACTTTAAGCTGAATCCCACCGACGCGAGATCTGACGCAGTACCTAACCCGTAAGCCTCAAAATGTGGTACCCTTACTTGACATCTGATGACAATCTACGTGTGTATCTTTCGTGGTCAACTTGACACCAGATGACAATCTACGTGACAATCTACGTGTGCATCTTTCGTGACTTACTTGACATCTGATGACAATCTACGCGTACATCTTTCGTGATCAACCTGACATCGGATGACAATTCGGTCTCGGGCCAACTGGTCTACGACCCTGTGCCGCACGTCCGATCTCGAGGCAGAGGTATCCAAAGATCTCGACATTGGATCCTGGATCAATCAGCTCCACATGTCAGATCTCTGAGCAGAGGTATCCAAAGATCACAGGTGACACAGGTGTCATAGGTCACACAGGTTGTTCTGGATCCGTCCGCACACGAACCCGTGTATCGTGCTCGAGCCCTACATTGACCGCGAGGGATCCTGTGACAGCCGGGCGAGAGTGACTAACTGTGGGTGTGGGGTCCGCCCGAGACGCGCGCATGCCACCGCGCTGATTTATCACTTGTGAAGGCCTTTACTGATAGCACAGCCCCTATAGCACGGCGGTCGGGCGCGGTGCGCCGTGACGAGAATTTTTGCGCGGGCCCAATTCTGATTCACCTACAGCAACGTTTTTCTGCCTCTGTGAGGCCCTGGTCATTCCCTTACCCTCTAATAGGTCACGTGTAAATGGAAATGGATCAGCCCCGTGACAACGCCTCGATGAAGTCGAACTTGTTGGCACCCACAGGCGATGCGACCGTCCTGAGGTGGTCTATACACCTGACACACAGTAACCTCTCGTGGGAGTCCGACAGGCGGACCGGGTGTAGCTCACGCCTCTGGCCGCACCTGTCACAGGCGCCCAGGCAGGTGCCCCACCAGCGGTTTAGGTCTGATATCGTCTCAGACATTGTCACCCCCGGTCATGAAGTCGAACTTACTGATGGCGACTACTTTTAACTGCGTGGGGTCGTGTGACACGTGGTCACGTGGGTCGACGGCGATGACGTGGTCCCTATTTATACCGGCGACCTCCCTAATCATCTGGGTGAATTCTTGGAGTGTCAGTCGTCCGTGCATGTCGCGGCCCAACTCACGGTTTGGTTCACAACGCAGGTGGTGTATCGCGGATGTTAGGCCTGTGTCGGTGGTCTCGTCGGGCATCGTCCCTCCCCTACGGGTTCGAACCACTCGTCCGTGGGCTGGAAGTTACTTATGTCAAATATGTCGGCCCAACCTGACATTACCCCTCCGACCCCAACCTCCCCTGTCCCCGTTAGCATGGACACCCGTGTGGGTTCCACGCAGACCGGCGTCCCAATTGCCCACGTCCTATGGTCGGTGAACGGCCTCTTTAGGGTGTGCGTCACCTTTTTATTCATCTGACCCTCTAACCATGAAGTCGAACTTATTGACCTCTGGCGGTGGTTCCTTTGGGGCCTCGTGCATCTTCAACTGTTCGAGTTCCATTTTGGTTAGCCTCTCCCCTAACTCTAGCTTCAGCCTCTCCTCCTGTGTCCTGGTCAATTGCATCCTCTCGTCGTAACTAAGGGACTGCGTCTCCAATCGTGCTTGTCGGTCGTGCAGTTGGGTCACCTGGGCCTGGACCGTCAGGAGTTGTTGGCGCAGGTCCTGACCGATCTGTGCCATGGCTGACGCCAGACCCTCGATGCCACCGGCGAAACTGGGCATCAGTTCTCTCCCACTATGAATTCGAACTTGTTGACCCCTGTGGGCGCGGGAGGGTTGGTTAACCAGGATGATTCTTGGAGACACACCCCACACAGGTCTTTGTGACCACTGTGGTCGTAATGTCTTGTCAGCCACGTTTCTGCCTGACACACGTCACAGGTGCCTTGGAATGTTCTTTCGTCCATTGTGTGATAGTCATGTGGGTCGTCGTAGATTCCAGGCCGACGTTGACTTGCCGTGGGACGTGTTGTCTGCCTATGGTCGGATGTTTGTTTTGGGGCCGTCGGTGGTTATTCGGTGGGTCCTTGGGCGGCTGGGATTGTGTTGAATTGGGAAGGTATTGGGGGGACTGGTTTGTGACTCCGGTGGGTTTTAGGGGATCAGGAGACCTGGCGGTGTGGGCGGGGCGGCCGACCGGACTCTTAAGTCTGTGTGGGATCCCGTTCAGGGGGTTCAACGTGGTGGACGTTAAGGGGTGGGACTGACAGTGACCCCGGCGGTCATCTATGTGGGCTTGCGTGGGGGGCGGCCGAGTCTATCGAGGACGGTCGGGGAGGAGAGCCTATAAAGAGTGGGCGTAGGGTGGCTTCGTCGGATCGTCGGGGAACGGGACACCGCGCGCCGGGCAGCACACACAGTCATCATGATACAATAAAGAAGCATGATACAATAAAGAAACTAATGAAGGGTCACCACAAAAGAATCTCTCATATTCCTGAGACGGTATGAGGTCGCCAGGTCGCAAATGGAGAATGGTATGGGTTTGGCCAGATTAAATATGGTGCCGTTTTGACTACAGATTAAGTTTGTCCTGATGGGTGTGGAGCCGCCGTTGTACTTGAATAGGCACCCACACGTTTGCTGGGTCTGGGGGCAGGCGTCAGAGGATTTTGATATCCTCCTGTATTCCTCGTAGCTGCCGGAGCCTGTGTAACCACAGACAGAGCACTCACGAAAAATAGAATCTGTTTCGTTTGGGGCACCGCACATTACACAATTTTCAGTACTCATGCGCACCTTCCGTACCACGATCTTCCCCTCCTGACGAAGAAGTAATCGCTCATGATAAAATCGAGGCGTTTAACATCCGCAAGCTTCTTCTTCGTTCTCCAACCGTTAATGATCCCGCAGATCCTCCCCCTCACCGCGTGTGGCACGTGTACCGGCCTGCTCACCTCTATGTCGACCCGGGTCTCCTGGGTCAGTGGGTGCCGGAAGAGCATCTCGAGCCCGTCGAAGCACAGGTGGAGCCCGTCATCGTCAAATAGGGGTTCACGTAGTAGGAGTAGGTCGCTCATTGTTTTTTGTTGAGATTTTAATCATGGACCGAACCCACGATTCGTTTAACTTGCCCGTTACTGCACGACATAATATCTGTAACTGTTCAAAGTCTCCACGGTTACACAGGAAGCACACATTTTTGACAGGGGTTTTCATGTGCAGGCAGTGAGTTTCAGCAGGAAATCCCGGTACTTTTTCGAGTAATTCGCCAACCCAAAAATCACGACCCTCCGCCATGCACGCCCTTGCTATTAGTTTGCATCTATGTTCAGTGTTCATATTTCTCATCATCCTTTTTTCAACAGCACCATGTATTCCTGGCCGTTCACGTTGATGGCAACAATCTTACCTTCCGCCAGGGCCCGCAGGTGTTCCTCGGTTAGAATGGTGGGCGTGTTGCGTTGGTGTGGGCAGTGGAATTCAGCGTAATCGTCCGCGACCTGCATGGAACCAAAGACCACGACCTCATCGCTTGCGAATATTCCCCTCTCTGCCTCCTCAAGAGTATTAAACACGTTCATATTATCTCCTCTCTCCGCGTTCAACAGATCATCCTATTTTCATATGTGTTTAAAAAACGTGAAAGATCCAGTTGACGTAGTTGTGATCATTTTTGTAGTCGTAGAGTGGGATTTGTCGGACGGTGCCACGCTTCTTCCCACCATGAAATCAAATTTGCTGATTGCGGTTGCGGGCGCAGAAGAGTTTGCTTCTGGGACGCATGCTTTGCACAGGTTGTGATCGTCACACTGCGTTACCCAAGTTTTGCCGTGGCATTTGTCGCAAGTGCCTGGGAAGTACAAGACAGGTATTATCAGAATCGGATCGTTCATAAAGCCCCATTGGGTATTGATGGTCCGCCAGGATCCTTAGGATCTACTCGGTACCAATCTGTTATACTCAAACCCTCATCAATAGGTTTCTTAGCTAAATGGCAAAACTCCCAAGTACTCAAAGCAACCTTACGACGCCACAATGGTGTATCTGTTTTATTCATTCGTCTATTTCATGTTAATTCTTTAGCGGCTCTTGCGCAAATGAACTTAGACCCCTTAAAATTGTCGTCGCAGTAATAGGCTATGTAAATGGGATATTTCTTTCCGTTTATTTTTATATGATGAACGACTTTAAGTTGTCCAGTGCAGGCGGCCATCGTACGGCCTGTTTTCTTATAAGACGTTACTGTGGTCGCGATGGCAGAAACCTCATGCAAGATCATCTGGGTGCACACAACATCCTCCTTTTAACGCTCGCATGCCGGAGAGAAGATAGTTAGTTGTCTCCTGCCCTCATTTGGTTTATTGGCGTTGAAGATTGCGACTCGTCTTACTTTAGCCCCGCCACAATGTTTACAACCAATTACCCTATCCAGGTCATAGTTGTCCCATGTGCTCGTGCGCCGTCTGAAGTTTATTAGTTTTCGTACCGCCTCTTTGTTGCTTTTAGCATGAAATTCGTATGTCTGCTCGGGAGTGTCGTGCCTGCTATAGGTGATTATGTATTTCATCTTTTCAGCCCCTGTCTCAGGAGTATAAAACTACAGCAGGCCATTAGGACGCTAATTAGGGCACAGACGATCTCTTCTCCCGTTGTCATGACGTGGAAGAATCCGGCAGCCGAAAACCCAGCCACGAAAGCTGAGAGACCCGCCAGGGCACATAGAGTGATCTTAATCTTATTCATACGTCATACTCTTTCATTTGATAAACAGACTAATTAAAGACGAAACCATAACAACCGCTGCTAGAACGGTGACAAGCCAACAACAGAAGTCCAGATCTTTATGTCCGCGGCTGCACGACATACACATTGTGAGATGTTCTTTTGTTATCGGTAATCCTGTACCCTCACAGTACGCTTGAATTTTTGGTCTATCCATGCTGTCTTCCTACCTCTTTCTCAGGTCACAGTACATCGGCAGTATGACTATCGCACAGAAGATTATGAAAAAACCAAAGAAGGCTAACGTCTCTAAAAATCGTTTCATTGCCGGTTTCATTTTCCCTTAGATTGCCGTTTTTCCTATCCACGCTTATTTTATAGTTAGGACCGAGAAAGCCATTTAAGTCAGTCTTGTCGGCAATTTTATTTACAGCCATTATTCTAGTTTGCTTTAGAATGTCGTCAATTTTCATGCTTACGTCCTATAGATTATCACGTTCCCGAAGTCCCCACTTAAGCAATTCCGATAAGAGTCTTTGCTTGGTCGTTGGGTCTTGACGCTGGTATTCAGGGTGGATCGTGACACAATTATAACCGTTATGTCGAATGTATGTGGCCTCTCCGAGTGTGATAACGTCGACGTTTGGGCCGTTCGTTAATAATTCGACGTCTTCATCTATTTTTAGCTCGTAGTAAGAGCCGTGGCCTAAGCAGATGGTGACCGCGTCTCTGTTGACAGTGTCCATCTCGTTGAGCTCTTTAATTTCGTCCTTGTGGTGTTGGATGTTGGGGAAGTCTTTGAGAAATTTAATCTGCATGTCATTATAGTCGCGTTAGTTTACTAAGCTTTCTAAAAAATCAAATTTTGTTATTTCTATAGGCACGGACGTGTCTCTACTGCCAGGTGTCGACATGAACTTGTGGCACCAGTACTCGAGGTCCTTACACTCTCCGCTGGTGAAGAGCGGGCATTCATAGTAATCACCGCCGAGACCCGCCTTGGCAAACTGTGGGTTTATTTTGTAGATGACTATATTGCGACATGTGAAACAGCTCCTCTGCCAGCACGGAGCCTGCTTTACGTCTTCTAATTTTAAGCAATCATTTTTGCAATTACAATCTCTACATTCAGGTTGTTGTGGATGCTTTACTTTTTGTAAAGATAGTCGCTGGCTGATTTCGTAGAGTGTCATATCGTCATCATTCATAATGTGCAAGGACTTAAGCACGCTTTCACCATTAAAACTGTTTTACGTGACCTTTTTTCGAACTTATCTAATTTCCGTAAGAATATTGGCACGTCATTATTTCTGAAGGGAATTGTCTTTGTTACAATTTTGCCTTTTGCGATTTTTGTAAGACCCCTTAGCAAATCCCGTTGTACTTTTGTCATGTCGCCTCCATAATGAAATCGAATTTATTAATGTCTGGCTGGGGAATGAATGACTGTGCCATTTTAGTGTGTATGGCAGTTATTTGCTCACGGGTCATAGCCTCATCTGGAGGTGATTGGACTTTATTGTAAAGCTCTTCACACTCCACGACACACTGTTGAAAATCATCTGCTACAGATTCTTCCGGAATTGATGTATGTGGTAATATTGTGTCGCGCAAAGTTTCGTGGAGGCAATGTGCACATAAGTTAGCACTATAATATGACGAGTTAGATACTGTGTGCAACCAAGTAGTCCTGTTGCATCTATCACATACACCTTGAATGGGCATTATGTTTTCTCTCCGAGGAGCCTGCAAAAGCTTGCTTCATTTTCTTTTGACCACTCGTCCATCGCATCAGCTATTCGACGCAATTCTTTTGACGTGAATAGTCCGTCTAACATTGATCTCGTTGGGTCGAGATCAAGGTATGTGCCGATTTCACTATCGTTAAAGTCAGCTTGAGTTATTTTATGTTTTTGTTCGAGACGTTCTTTATTTACTTGAGACATATTTATTTTTTTGTTTTTGTCTCTGTCTTTGTTTCATTTTCGACTTTCGTGTCAGATTCTTTCTTTTCTTCTTCTTTTTGGTCTTGCTTCTGTTCCAAAGTTATAAAATCACGCAGATTTGTTAATAAATCTCCAAATTCCTTGTGCACTGCTTGGCATACTTTGGTAGTGCTCTCTCCACTCACGTAATCATCAGGATCTATCAGGCGATAAGTTTTTCCGTGAGCTTCTACAAACCTCGGGTCGCCGCCTGGCGATGAAGGAACCGGCGTGTCAGCAAATCCCGTTATCCTTGCATAGTTAATCGCACGCTTGACCATCTCTTTTCCAATCAGTAGACCCACCATAAATGCGAGGGCCGCAACACAGACGAATAAGACCCAAATCATATAACCTCCCTGTTGAAACATATCTTCCATTTTATTACGTCTTTTATAAACTATATGACAATCATTTGCAAGTATTTCTGTTAATTTCCTACTGCTATGTGTTCCCAGAGTTTTGAGTAATCTAGTGTGCCGATTATCTTGCAATTTGGATTTTCTAGTATTGTTCCCCATTTTCCTCTATCGTAGATTAACTGTCCGTCAACCCATTGGCCTATTTCTGGATGAAGATGGCACACAGCGGCCGAGGGGTCGTGGAACTTCTTGCCTGAGTGTTTTTGTAGGTATAAGTCCATTCCCTCTCTCAGGAGCTCACCTGCCCGAGACTTTGGTTTATGTGACGTCACAAAGTCGTGGACTTCTTTATCGTAGACTATTGTATGACACAGATTTTTTGATACGAACCGTTTTTCAGGAATAGACGATTTCAGGAATGCCAGTCCTGCCTGTATGTTTCCGCAGAGGTTGAACGTCGTGACGAAGTCTTTTCCAATGAACTTGTCAAGTTTGATGGGTGGTTCTATTCCTGCCTTTGCAAGCATTTCGTACGAGACGTAGCCGCCCTGTACTGTTGCTCTTTTCGGAAGCAAGGGACTATTAGGAAGTGAAAGAGGACCACCTGTTATGAGTTGTGAGGATTCTAAAAATAAAGGCTCAGAAACATTACACAATTTTCCGAGAGAATCTAACGGTCCACAACCGAAAAATTCTAAATTTTCGGCAATGTGAGAGTGTGGGTGTTCTTTGGGTTTGAATATTTCGATCATTAGATCACCGCCACAACCATCCGATATAGCCTCTAAAGGAAATTTGTATTTCTTAAGTAATTCCGTGTGCATACCTCCGACAGATCGTTTATTGCGCTTAGTGTTACTGACCCCTATAGGAATGTCAAGCCCGCATTCTTTAACGAGGAACCTTGCGACCGCGACTTGGTCGGGATCTCCTGGGCTTATCGTGATGAGCCGCAGGTCGACGCCCGCGTCGATGAGGTAACAGAGGGCGAAAAAGTCGTCCGAGTCACGACCGAGGTCTGTTTCTACGATGAGCTTCATTTAATCAGTTCCTAAAACTTTCTTTGCTTCATCAATCAAGTCGTTAAATTCTTGGCGTAATTCTTTGATTTGAAAGTCTGGTAGATTTTTTACCACGTTACGGTAATATTTAAAATCAATGCACTCGACCTTACGGCGTATGGGCAGCATGAATCTTGTGTAAGTGTGATTACAGTTTGGATCACCTTTGCACGGTAACCAGTCTCTTTGCTCAAGAGAGAGGTATTCATCAGTTTCTAGGATTGTGTCTTTTTGATGCTCTAATAATCTATACATAGTTCATTCCATAGGAAGCGGAGCTATTTACCCGATCTTTGGGATCTTTTGCGATCATTTATTCTCCTTTTCTTTTTGTCAGTAATTGCTTTGTTTCTTCTTTTTATAGCCATCCGTAAGAATTGGAGCAGTCTACTTTCGACATCTTGCAGTAAGCACCCGAGCATGTAAAGATCGACATCTTTACAGTAATTACTGTTTAAGTTAATCGCATGCCATATTTTTCTTGACAACGGGCCAGAGTAGTGAAAATTGAATTCTTTCGTCATGCATCCTCCCTTTGTAAGATGAAATCAAATTTGCTTATTGTTGTTTTTCTTGGGTATCTTGGACATTTTTCGCAAACTATTGTTTCAGGATGCGTGCAAGTTTCGGAGCTTATTTCACAAGGTTCATTATCTAACAGAGTTTCCGTCATTCTGTGTTTCCTTTCGTTAATTCTTTTAGTAATTCGTCCGCTTTGTTCCTAATTAGAGTTGCCATGATTTTGAATGACTGCAAGATCATTGTAGTTTTAAGAAGTAAAAATCTTTGTCGTAGATCTTTAAAATCAAGATTGTTTGAAATTTTTGAATTAGACAAAGTCTCAATCTGATTTTCGATTAACGTCTTGATCGGAGCCATGTCGTTTGTGGCGCACGATTGACAGAGTGTCAGATACTGATTTAAGTCCTTGAGTAAGTTTAGCTCCTGTGTATAGTCGTTTGGAACCGGAGTGACGGGCGTAACTTTTATTGTGGGTTCTTTTTTCGTGTTTTTTGTGTCTTCCTCTTTTTTTGCGTCGTCTATAGAGAAGTGGGAAGAGTAAAGATTTCGTAACTTAGAATAAGCCTCATCTCTCGGGAAACTGTTTTTAGCCTTCCAAGAATAAACGGCGGCGTCAGAGACACCGAGCTTTTTAGCAATCTCGACCATGGAGAAGATAGATTTGAGTTTTATTAGCATTTCCGCTACTTTTTCATTCATAGTTTCGTCCGAGACCATAACTGGCGGCGCATAGATGTCCTTTATTCGACTGACAATTTCGTCGAATGACGCAGCGATCTCAGTGAATGAATGCTCTGTGAGTTCTTTTAAGTTTTTGTCGAATTCTGTTTCAATTTCTTTATCGTCAACTCTCTCGCAGGCCGTTGTTAGAACTATCTCTGTCGGAGTTATTAAGACGTTGTAGATTGAGTATACGTTGTTTTCTATTACGAGTAGGACAACGATTAATCTGTCCTGCTTTTTAAAAAAAGAGTGTTTGTAGACTAAATTGGACGCATTTGTGATGTAATGTAGAAGTCTATCTTTGGCAGCGATCCCTGAAATTTTGTTATCCATAGTTAATCTACCCGACGTCTTTAAACTCTTCGTCTAAGAAATGTCCCTCCGCATTTTCCACCAGCCTCACAAGCACTTTCTTTGCAATGGCACAGGCCTCCTGCCATTCTTCAGTTTTTCGGTACGTAAAATTAGTGCGTGATTTTTTCTTTAATGAGGGTATTTCTATTTCTTTAAGAGCCTTGTAGATGATTGTGGCCATGTCACTTGCTAGAGATGTGACTCTCTTATCTGACCCTAATTTCTCCCAAATTATTTTTTCTATCTTAGCCGCGACCGTCCTGTTTGACATGAGCTAATAATCAATGTGATTTATGTAGTAATGTCTTCTATTTCATCTAGTAACTTTGTGTGTTCGTCAATTATACCGAGCTTTCTTTTTGCTACAGTCTCACTAATTTTACTTTCTACATTGTCAAATTGAGCTATAAGAGATTTAAACAATTTATCAGCTTTAACTTTGTCAGGTGTGTTTTGTAAGCGTCTAATTTTGCTTTCTAGTTTTTGGAGCTCCCTACGACGTTGTACGAATTGTTTTTCGTATGATTCAATGTTCTCATCGACGATGACAGCGTTTGGATACCGTTTTGTCAATAGCCTGGTTGCCTCATCTCTGTTAGTCAACGTCGTAAGTCTTGACGACATCGACTCATCATTGACGGTCTCGCGGAAGTAAATTTTACCAGCTGTCGGTTCAGCCAAAGTAACAGTGATGTAATGGCCATCATCAATAGAACCTGTAAATTTTTTATATAACCTACCTTGCGATTCATATTTATTTTTTAATTTAAGTTCGCCCGGCGTATACACCTCAAACATCCTCTCAACGAGTCGTCTTGACATAAACGGTGATTTGATTCGTGGTTTTGCGGTTATTCGCAGCGGTGAATCGGGATGCAGTTCTAAGTACTTTTTTTGGTAATTGTACGACCGTTGATCCCACGAGATAGCCCGTTTCAAGAATTCCGATTGAATTGCGGCTAAATGTCTCATTTAGTGCCTTATGTCTCGGACAGTATAGAAAGTCGGTTGTAGGTTACGGCCTTTTGTAAATTTTATGCATTTTTTATCGCGCAGCCATTTTTTACCATGCGGCCGTAATCTAATCCCAAAGAGGTAACAGTTGCCGGAGTGGGATAAATGTCCGCAGGTTTGGTGGCACTCATTGTAGCCCGGGAGCTTATTATCACCGACCGTTACGGGTTGGACTGCGAATATTCTAGGGTCAGTGAGAGCTTTCTTTACAAATTCAGCTTGTATGCTACGTCTCATAGCCACCTGTGACCTTTTGGTAGGCAGTTGACGTCCCAAGCGATGCCATTCTCCCGCATAGATCTAGCCACAGGCCCACCACGGCCTCTGGCAATGTCTTCTGGGGAGCTCACGGACTGGACGATGACACTGACACCGTCAAGGAGGATGTCGTCGCCTTCTTTTGGCGGGGTGACACCGACGGGCAACCTTAGTACATAATACTCTCCACCATGTCCGTCTGTGGGAGTGAATTCGAGGTACGGCGAGTAATTAATACGAGGAGTGAAGCCGCAATTGTCGAGGTGGTGTCTTAAAAACTCTGATTGGATGACAGCCAAGTGTTTCATCTTAATTCTCTTGGGTCATCTTCTGGGTAACTCCTAACGGGCTCTCCGTCATCGCTAAGCAGACTAGCATCAATGTGCTTAGTAAGTAATTCCCTGAAATAGTCTTTGTCTTTTTCAATGATTTTTATTTCATCTTCTGAAAAATGAGAGCGAAGATTGTTGCTGATAACATTGACATAGCATTCAGTGTCACCTGTGAAGTCCATGTCGTATTTGGCCTCGTTGCTATAAAAGTCCATCATGGTGTCAATTTCAGCATTGTCAAGCAAGTTTTTGATTGCTTTCTTATCATCATCTTCTGATTCCTGTTTTTGTTCTTGTTTCAGTTGGTCTTTTGGCGCATTGGCAGACAAAAATGATAATAGTTTGTTAAACGTGGTTGTAGACTGTCCGCCGCCGATATTGACGACTATCCTGTCTGTATCAAGCCACTCTGCAATAGTAGCTAAGATATTGTTGCCCGCCGAAATAGTATTGTATGGATACTTTGTCATATCCAAACCCATATTTTTGACAGCCGCCCTAAATTGATCCATCGAAGTAATTTTTTCTTGGGGTGCGGTTGTCTTTTGTCTAGGTTTTGCTGTAAGTCGTCGTTTCGATTTAGGATGCTCTTTTAGGTATCTCCTCTGTTCATCCTCAGACAGTTCATCCCAGTCGCGGGCCTGTTTTAGGAATTCCGATTGGATGGTCGCTAAGTGTTTCACGAGCTGCTCCTTTAAGTGTTGACGTCGTATAATAGAGCGCTTTATCAAAAAATTATTTTGATTTTTGTGTGAGAGGTAGCTGCTGCTTAATCTTATCTTTGTAGAAATGATTTTAAGTCGTTTAGTGTTTGTCGTCCTTTTCCATAAGGCAATGAGCTATAAAAAATATCCAAAAGAAGAAAAAGACAAATGGCAGTACGTACTTTACGAACCAACTAAGGTTTGGTTTGACGTGGCCGTATGTACATACGTCTAACTCTTTGAGAATCAATAACAGGAACCCAATAAAAAAATAGACGACGAGACCAAAAATTAAAAGATCGTGCAACATGTCAACCCCGTGGTAACGGTCGTCCTTGAGGTTTGACTATTCTAATGCGGATCCAGTCTTTATTTTCCCCGGACGAGATGACCTGTGATATTTGGACGAAGCGTCTTTTGCTAATGACTATTTCAAACCGTTTATGCTCTCTGTTCGCACGCTGCTGCGCCCTGTCTATTGCCCTCAAGACTTCGTACTTGTATAATTTTGGAATTTTCATAGGTTCGTCTTAACCAGCTCTTTTCTTTGCTCTTTAGTCCTCTGCAATTCTTGTTCTATTTCTCTGATTTTAACATCAAGCCTTTGTATTTCTCTGGTGTGCACATTTTTTATCGCCTTGGGAAAGCTTTTGAGGCATTTGGCAAAAGCTTTTTCTACGGAATCCTCTACTTCCGTGACAACCTCGTGCAGGTCGTGGGAGAGCGTGACCCGATAGCCGTGACAGTGTGACTTGATACTAATGTCTCGAAACGTAAATCCCTTAACAAACTCCTGCATCTTCCACAGAATGTCCGAAGTTGGCACTGCATTGTCTCCGTCTGGGTCCCGTGGGTCGTCCATTAATGACATATTAGACTCCTTGGTGCTTTTTCTGTCTGTGCATCTGGTTTATGATTGCATATAAAAAGACAGCCGACAAGAATGGCAAGGACGACTAATAAAAATACGATTCGTCCAGGATCTCTTATTTCCTCGTCAGTAGCGTAAGCTTTATGAATCAATAAGTTCCGCAATTTTTCATGCATTTTTCATGTCCTCTTGTTTAAATTTGCGCTGTAACGCCTTGAGTAGGGCCATGTCAGATCCTATGCTAAACCAGCAGCGGTCTATGAAAATCTTGATAGAGTCGTACTTGCTTACGGACGAGCCGAACATTGGATTTTTTACAACCTGGACACATTTTCCGTCAGGCATCTCGTATAGGTAGGACTTGCAGCCCATGTCGTGCCAGGCCTTGACGATGAGCTTGCCCGTCTTTTTACACTCCAGTAACGTGCTTTTCGTCTCTGATAGTTTTTTAGCTTCTTTTAGTTTTGAGTCGACCAGAGGTTTGAGTTCATTGATTTCCATTGTCAATCTCCTTTTTAACTGTTATTCTTTTCTTGAAGAAGAAGATGAATAAGTGGAATATCGTTTCTCTTACGAGTAGCAAGAACATAAATGATAGAAGTAAAAGTATAGTCACAGAGAAGAGAAATCCTACGTCAGTGAGTACAGGAGTGTAGTGATGCCAAATTCCTTTTTTGCAGCAGTAGATGGTCGCAGTGTGCAGTCCGAGACATGCCAATAATATGGGCACGGTGTAGATGACGGTAAGGAATGCGTGCAGTAAGCTTTTATCCAGTCTTTTCTCATAGGCACTGTCCATATTTTCTCCTATTTCAAGTGAATGCGTAAGATGGTTTCATCGTCACTTTTCATCTTTCCTCCACCGTGGTACTTCTACTGTCTGAGCCACTACTTTATTGTCATTGTATAGAGTCGGTAAGGGTTTTGGACACGTGCACTGCGAGTGGTGTTGTTTGCATTTATCGCACCATTCAGACAAGACGTGCGGCATTTTTTTCAGGCTTTCCAGTCTTTCTTTTAGGTCAGGACAGGTACATTTACTGAGATGATTTCCGCATTTCATGCACCACATATTTTCTTCCTTAATTTCATAGTTTATTAATCAAGTCGGACAGCATAGCGTTGTTGTCACGTAGAAAAACTAAAATTTCAGGTGAACGTGCAAAATGATCTCGTATTCAAGTTTCTCAAATTGGATTGAACTAACTTTGGGATTGTACAGGAGAAAGTACGTCATCTTACACAGTTCGTACTGGTTATTGTACAAATTGACGTCAGGATCGTAGTTTATTCTCTCGTCCATCGGCCAGATGAAGAATACGATGATCACTTCTTTCTGAGCTATGCGGATGAATTCATTCAGCGATTTTTCGTAATACGATTGATGTTCTAATACGTGTCTGCCATACACAATATCCTTGCTGTTATCAGGTAAGTCAATCAACTCGATTGATGATTTCATGACGGGTATAGATTTCGATTTTGCCTGTTCGATTAAGTAGTCACAAAAGTCGACACCCAAGTAATCTATGTCGTAACCGTCATTTTTGTATCCCAAATATTCAGAGCAAAGACCGCAGCCAGCGTCCAAGATGCTTTTATATTTTTTTCCTATAACGTATTTTCTAACGTGCACCTTGCTAACGGCGTCACAGTCGCCTATCGATTTTTCAAAATTCTCCAAATTATGAGGTAAATTTTTATTCCACCAGTCCACGTTTTACCTTACTTTGTTCCCTGGATTTCAAGCTATATTTTTTATTAAACTTGTGGAGGACGCGCAACAATTTTAGGTCAAGTCTTTCTATTATTCCCGTGACGATTACGGTCGGTATGACTTTGTAAAATGCCTGGGCTATTCCGCCCGTGATGCACGCCAAAGTGTCACTGTCCCCGCCAAGAGAGACAGCAGTCCTGATAGCATCCTCAAAGTCAGTAGACTCCAAGAAGGCTATGATGGCTTCTGGGACTGTGCCCTGGCAAGTCTCGTTGAATTCGTAAGTGGGTCTTATGTCGTCAACCTTCCTATCGAGGTCATAAGAAAAATTTTCCGTGATGTAATTTTTTATCTCCTCTTTCGTCTTCCCAGTCCTCGCGAGAAAAATAGCAGCTGCCGTGGCCCTGGCCCCTTTGATCCCCTCGACGTGGTTGTGACTTGGCGCGGCACTCTTTTCAGCCTCCTCGATGACTTTGTCCAGGGTGTCGAACGCGAAGCCGACAGGACTCACTCTCATGGCCGCCCCGTTGCCGTAGCTGAAGAATTGCTCGCTAGAACCAAGCCACTGGCTAAAGCCAGACCCGTAGCCCCTGTTTGGGAATTTGTGGCTAAAATCCCTTAAATTTTTTGCGTAGTCCGTTTTAGTTAAGATGGCGTTGGCAATGGCAAAAGTGAGGACTGAGTCGTCGGTGAACGTTGATTTTTTTGAAAAGAGCGGGAATTCTTTTGACTTACAATTTTCCCACTCGAAGACTGACCCGATGATGTCGCCAGCGATCGCTCCTAACATGATGTCTCCTTATATCTCTGAGATGAAATCAAATTTCCCATTGTTTGGCAAGATTTTTGTGTCCTCCGGTTTGTATTCTTTATTTTTTGAGACTTTAAAAGTTATCTCGTATGAAGCCATTTGTGGTGATTCAACAAAAAAAGTCGTTAACCCTTCATTGGAATCGTAAATCGTCATGCCGACCATATATGCACAGTATAAAACTGTAAAAATTATGCACGGTATTATGAGTTTTAATTCAAGGAGGTGTCCGACTACAACAGCAGTTACGATAATCGAGATGACGTAGCAGATCACTAACACTAAGAAACAAGACGTGCGGTGTTTTTTATACAACCAGTATTTTAATTTAACCACGATTTTCTTTCCAGTCCTGACAAAAGTCCCCGTTACGCCAGGAATTGCAAAGAGTGTGTTTCAACGTCTCATGACCGCATTTAGCCATTATAGTTAGAGTGCAGGTCATTTGTGGCTCGACGTTGACCTCCTTGCCATTTTTATCGAAATAAGGTAATGTTACGTGACTGAAGAATTTGCATTCTCTAGCTTTAGCTAGGGCTTCTGTTATACTTCTCTGTTGATCGGCCTTGTTTTTTGCGACCTGTTGTGTTTCTTTCTCTTTACCGTCTTCAAAGCATTTAACGCACAGACATGTCGGATCTCTTATTTCGTCATTCATAATGTGCTAGATTGCACTTTCCAACAGCAGTCTTTTTCTTCTTTCGGGCACAGACCCCACGTGTCCCACCACTCGCCGTTAGATTTGTATGTCGGAACTTTGAACGGTTTGTCCCACCAACGGCCACAACAACCGCAGTTAAACCCGTCATACTCGATGTACGTCTTCTTTTTTATTAGCCACCATAAGTACCTAAAAAAGTAGAAAATCTTACCTATAAGGTACATAAGTGCCTTCTTTTCCTACAGGCGCTCCGCACACTGTGCAAATGCCCTCGTTAATCGAGTCAACCTTTTGTTTGACGACAGTCTCTTCGTACATTAGCCTTGCCCCGATCATAACAGATGTGTGGCAAATAACGTCATGGATGTTGCACCTTTCAGGTTCGCCCTTTGATAGCCGAGCCCATATTTCTTCAAAAGTTTCAACTTCTAATATTTCTGCTTCGTCTGGGCCAAAAGCAAATGATGTGACATGAGTGGGCAAATTATCTTTAAACCATTCTGCGGCAGCGTGAGATTTCTCAGACAACACGATTAATGCATAATTAACGTTAACCGCGAAACCTCCGCGATTTTTATGAATTGCATTACTTATGAAATCAACCTCAACATGATCTTTTTGCACACGTTCTGCTTTTAATATCATGCCGACCCATTCTTTACGCACCCACTCGGGTGCAGGCCCTTCTGGAATTTTAGTGATTTTGATATTAAACACTGTTTCCTCTTTCTATGACTCAATAAGTACGAACCGTCCATATTGAGGAGGACTCTCGATTTTATTAGTATTAGCTTCCTCAAGCTGCATACCGAGAAAAAAATGTTGCCTAAAAAATAGCAACCATTCTTTTGTCAGACACAATTTTTCGCAGGGAACATCTAGTCCTTTGAGTCTGTTCGTGGCTTCAATGATTTTCTTTTCTTTTTCTGCTTTAATATTTTTAAGATATTGTGAAAATTCATCACATATCAATTTAAGCCTGTTCTCTTGCCCCCAAAATAGACCTTGTAGGCTTGGTTTCTCGTTGTAAGACGCACCGTAATATTTTATTTCTTCACCGTCAAAAGACCAATCGAAATATTCGAGCTGATGATAATATTGATCGTTAAAATCCTCATCTGTCGCTGCAGCAGGATCGATTCCTTCTCTGTTAGACAAGCCGGCTCTTACAATCTCCTTATACTGCGGTCTATTAGGTCCCAGATCCATGTGTTTCTTAAATAAACTCTTTAATTTGTCATTTAGATCGCTATACGTATGCATCTTAATCTGCCCCAAAGAGACATTTCCAAAATGAACCTTTTGTCTCAACAAATTTACAGGCCGCCCTCCATATTCCTGAGAATGTCAAGTACAAGATGCCGCCACCAACTAAGAATATGAATATGTAGCCTGCCCAATGTCCTACGTTCAAGTGGGCTCGATATAAATGCTCTCCAAACACGATAGCCTCAGCTCCCACAAAGCAAACGCAGCACGTCAGACCCACCATTATAAAAGACATGCGTGTAAAAGCCCAGAGTTTTTTGAAAAACATAAAGTCTCCTTGTCGTTTCTTTTACTAAGGATCCTGAGTATATTCGCCGATTGTGATGTCAATCCCGCGGCGCACTAAGTACATGATGTCCTGCACGAGACACATTGGCACAAACTCCGGAATGAGGATCTCGTCGGGACCACCGTGTGTCTGCCTATACTGTATTGAAGATTGTTCGAATTCAATTTTGAGCGAGTCTTTAAAGTCGAATTTTGACTCAAAGCATAGACCAATGAGGCTGGAGTCGCCAAATGTCGTCAAGTATTCTTTTGGTATTTTTACGGTGAACATTTTAGTGATAGTCAATCACTTTTCTATAGAATGTCAAGGTCTTATTGTTACATTGACATTAATAACGTCACCGGCGAAGCATTCTCGAGAGAAGTCGACGACTTTCTGTGGGTCATATTCTCTACAGGAGAAAATATCGAAGTATATTGACTTGGTCTTGTCGATGAAGTGTCCTGACAGTAACGATGTCTCGACGAATTGAGAAAACGAGTAACCTGCGAGGTTGCCTTTGCCCGTTTGCCTGAGCTGCAGCTCTCCCACAGGCACCATTTGTATCAATTTCAGCAGGTCAGACACGTACTTGTGAATAATATTAGCATCTTGCATCTTCTCAATGTTGCAATTTTTGAGGTCAATAGCGGTACAAAGTCCCATAGAACCGGAAGTTTTATATTTTTTTACAATATTAACGACGTCCGTTATTTTCCGAAAATCATTTTGTATTTTAGATAAATACTTCATGTTAATCCCACATTTTGAACTTCTTGCCATCAACCTCGTGTAGGAGAGTTAGTGGGATCCGCCAAGTGCCAACCACGACCTTTGACCCTTTGGCCTCTGTCACTTTTCCGCTCGCAGTCCCAGTCTCAGGATCGTATCCCGGAGGGGCCTGCTTTTCGTACCTTGCACGACCAAAACTGCCACGTATAGTCTTATAACCAGGCGTGAACTTAGTCTTCCAAGAAACTTTCTTACCTATGAGATCTTTGGCTGTGACCGGCGATTTTGTTTTCTCTGATTTGGGCGGCTCTTGGGATTTAGTTATCAACTCTACCGGCACCCTCCAGCCTGTGTCGGTCGTGACCATCACTCCGCCACGTCTACCGCTTTTGACTTTCAACACACGACCGGACATCGTCTGACCCGGGTACTTGTGTGACTTCCAAGTGATCATCTTACCCACTAAATGTGAGTGCTTTTCTTTTTCTTTCTTTTGCTGTTCTTTTGACTCAGACCTTTCTTTTTGGCGCTCTCCTAAAGAGTCAAATTTTTCTTGCAATTCTGAAGGTAATTTTTTATCGCCGTGCGCGATGTAATGTTTAAGAAGTTCCTGCTGAATTTCTAATGGTTCATTTCTCTCACCGGCAGCTTCAACGGCGGTGCCGTCAAGATCACCTTGTGCACGCCGTTCACGGTTCCAAGCAGCTTCTAAACGTCTATCTATTTTTGCCTGCAATTCTTGTATCCGCTCTTTTGCCCAAGTCTTAGGATTGGGTTTCTGCGACACTTTCTTGGCAAAGTCTGCGTACGTTCCTCGTGCAGAATCGTCGGCGTCGTCAGGCGCTTTCTGCACCGACTTGTCACCGCTATCTGGCCGCGCGGTTATTTTCCTTTTTGATTTCGGATGCCTGCTAAGGTAGCCCTTTTGGTCCTCGTAGGACATGTCTTTCCATTTCCTAGCTTCTTTTACAAATTCCGCTTGAATACTAGCTAAATATTTCATGCTCTCTCCTTTATTTGCGCGTTTCACGTCTCTGTTTCTTTTTATAAGCATCGTAATCTTCTTTAAGTTCTCGTCTATATTCCGCTTCGTCTTCTCTACGTTTTTGACCAGGTGACCTTTCATCAAACCATTTTTCACCAGTGCGCCGTCTCTTACTATGCGGATGTCTTTTTAAATATGCTCTCTGTTGTACTGGTGATAAGTCAGTCCATTTTCTTGCAACTTTTAAAAATTCTGCCTGAATACTGGCTAAATATTCCATTTAACGCCTCACTTATTCGTTATACGATCGGGATAGTTTCCTCGTTCGGCTGCCACGTTACCGGGCCTGTCCTCACCAACAATCTGCGTCACTTTTTTCTCAGCTTCTTTAGAGGCGATGTCCTCCCATTTGCGGGCTTCTTTTAAGAACTCAGTCTGTATTTCTGCAATGTGATTCATAAGCCCTCATCTTTTAGCATCTGCTCTACTGTCTGAAGTTTTTGCTCATCAGACATCGCGTCCCAACCCGCAAGAGCCTTAATCTTCTCACGTACCCTGCCGACGTAATCAGGCTCACCCTGACCCTTAACACGGTTCATTGCAATTTCTCTCGACATGCGTTGTGTCCGATTACCGATTTCCATATTTGACTCCTTTTGAATAAAAGGCGCCCGCAGTGTGCAGTTGAAGGCTTACCGATGCAGTTCACTCACCCATGAGGAGCGGGCGCCACTAAACCACTTTCAATATAATATGAGTTATAAAATAAAGAATTATGTTTTTTGGTGGGCCATGCTATATTTTTTATTTCTTTGCTGTATCGGATCCCATATTTTTTTCCAATAATTATACTCACCGACGCCGATGTAACCGCCAAATGTATTCATTGGGCCTTGTTCGACGATCAACATAAATTTTTTTAAATGATGCTGTTGAATGACCCTCGCTGCTTTATCTCGAATAAATCTTAAAGTGTGATATGCATGTAGCCATAGGCGGGGACCGTGACCGTTCGTCCTTTCTCTATCATACTTGGGAGGATACTTACGACTTCGCTTATCGAGCAAATAAGTCCTATAATAATTCCTATCAGATATATGCAGATCTCCAAATGCAGTGCAATATATTGTAATATTATCCTTAGAGATTTTTTGTGAGAGCCAGTCTTTGACGCTCTCTGCATCCCAGTCTACAGTTATACGGTAACCGTTGTTTTTATAGAAGGACTTAGGTATGTCAAGTAATGTCTTTTTAGTTTGAAATTTTAAATAAACAGTCAGACTTGATTCGTAATAGTCGTGGTTAACAATGACGTAGCCCAATTTTCTGAACCGGTCAAGAGTTTTTTGGATGTTCATTTTTTAAGTCCGCAATGAAATCAAACTTATTTACGGCCTGATTAAGTACTGGTGGCTGCGAGTATACTGTATGACATATTTGATCATTCTTTGGTGCGTCGCTATCGCCGTTATCCTCATCCTCTGCTAACGTTGAAGGCGATGGAGGCGGTGGGATACATCTACGACGATTAAATAATAAGATCGCCACAGACAACACGGCAAGAAAAAATATCATGAAACTGATCGCCGTTACAATGACAGCATTCATTTCTGATCCTCAAATTGTGGGAACTAAGACCCATATCCCAGTAAAAGTGCTCCTTGTGTAATCCTTGACGACGGACTGTGATGCATACCCGTACCACTGGTATAGCAATCCTTTATGAAAGCAGAAATACCAGGTCGGAACTGCTTGACTTTGGTCAGGAATCGCAGTAGTCCACAGGTATCCACTCTCTTGAAATGTCTCACTCATACGCCGGCTCCATCTGCGAGATAAAATCAAATTTATTGACGTTAACAGGCCTGCGCCGTCTGACGATGACTCCTCGTAGATATGTTGAGAATAGTTTACCAACCTCGCTGTCCTTGACTAAAAACCATTTGTCATCTTCAAGAGAGAAGCACCACTCGTCACCTTCTTTTAAAGTGCCGTTAAGCGTGTCGTTCTCTATCTTAAAGTATTCATAATTGTCGTCAGTCTGGTAACCCATCATGAATCTCCTTACCGTAAAATAATCGTCAGCCGAATAACTCACTGCGGAGTGTTCCTTTTAATCTGCAAGAATAAAGTCAAACTTGTTTTTCCTTAAGTCATGTAGCGTTATAAGCTCGTCTGCTACTTTATGGTCGCATAAATAGCACTTGTTATAATAAGGCACGCCGTTCTCGTCAACTTCGTGATGAAACATTTTTTCTTCACAGTCCATGTAAGAGTTAAACAACGCACCACAATTATTACAATAACTTTGACGCACTGTTGTGCTCATATTATAGATAGTTGACATTACCATGTCGTCGTAATTTTCAATAATCTTATTATTTTTAGCTCTTTTTTCCACCGTCAAATTACCTGTTGAAAAAACTCTTATATTTTTCATCGTGGTGCTCTTCACATAACGTGCGATCCATGAATGTAATCGTTATTTTACCACAACCCTTAACAGAACAAATGCTTTTTCTTTCTTCCGGCGCATAAGGATTACACCCGTAATCCCAATTATTTTTTCGATTGTGATTCCAAAATTTTCCCAATTCAGGCTTTTCCTTAATGATATCTGGCTCTCTCATTTCAGTACTCATTAATTTAAATACATCCTCGGCGGGAGTCAATTCAGGAAATACGTTTATAGAACTGCAATGGGGACAGGTGTCGTTAACCAACGAACTATACAACATGTTCTGCGTGCGACAGTCAAAACAAAAATATTTATCTTTGCGGCGTTTGGGTTGGTAATTCACATTCAGGTCAATACGGGCCGCTTTAAGACAGCTAGGACATTCAGTCGAGTGACCCACGAGCCGATTACTAAAATCGTGGGCAACTGCGGCACACTCGGTCTCTGTTAGTTTATGATCCGTCGTTACCGTAATCACAAACTGTCTCTCGAATTTTGGCATCATTTCCTCCTTATTTTATTTCCCTCTTTGACCCACTTACGGAGCCTCGAGCGATATTCCTTCTGCAGTTCTTCTAGTAGTCCCCTAAATCGGCTGCGTGACAGTCCCTTTACGAGACCAAATAAAGTCTGCAAAGCATTATCGTCAAGATATTCTAGATTGACGAGCTCAATCAAGGCAGTTGCCAATGCCCTTGACTCCCCTCCGCAGGCAAACTTAAGCAGGGAGTCTGCCATCTGCATTCCTGCCTTTATAGTCCTACGGTTTGAATTACTGAGATTTAAAGTCCTTACTTTTTTCATAACTTCGGAAGTCTCGGTAATTCTGCTTCCGTCCACAAACCTTCAGCACCTTCTTCCTTATACATCATATGTCCCCTTGTTATATACATAGGTATTTTATTTGCGCTAATATGAACTTCAACAAAGCATAGCTCTGGTTTACCGAGAAACGTTTTTCCGAATCTCCACCCATAGAACCAATACGAACCTTTTTCGATCGGCCACTCTTTTGTCCATTTCATATTGTCTAATCTATTTTCATAATAAAATCAAATTTATTAATCATTTTTGGCAATTGTAGGTACACGATAAATTTTGGTTTGACAACGCGCTTAAGTTTTGGTTTGACAATTTGTTTAACAACGTCTTTTACAAAAATATAGAAATTAGCGTAAGCTGGGTAAAGTATTGCAATAACAAAGCATACGAGGAATATCGGTGTTATCTGCGTTATAAACGACATGCTTTCCTCATTGTGAAATTACGGTCTTTTCCACATAAGACGTCATTCCCTTTGGAATTGAATCCATGGTCGTCGAAGCAATAATAGCCTCAACGTCATTCGTCAGAGTGGCAGTTATGCCATTACCGACATAAATTGTCGATCCCTTTTTGATCCTGATTTTCGTCCCAACAGGAATCGATTTCGTCGATTTAAAACCCTTACTTACCAGATTAAAACATTCATCCATCTTTTTAAAACACTCATCCATCTTCTTAAAAGCAGCCTCAAAGTGTTTGTTCATATATCTCCTCTCTAATTATTTTGCTCGCTTGCTGTTCCTAATTTCCACTTAGTATCCGGAACGCATAAAATATTCATCATAAATTTCACTGCCAACTGAGAAGCATGTTCAAATTTAAACATAACCATATTCGTTGTTTTATAATCTTCATCATCTACTGATCTATGCAGATAAGGCCAAACCGTGTCACCAAAAACGCCAATGCTGTCTTTTTGAATCCATACGGTGTCCCTTCTGTACCATAAACCGGCTTCAACCAACTTATCAAAGTCGTATTGGTGAAATTTCTTCTCCTCGTCGTTATCTTCAAAAATCAAAAACGGGGAGCACGTTGGAGAACTATATTTTTGACTCTCGATAATCCAATAGGAATTCTGCCAGTCCATGCCGTCAACCCAGATCTCTGCGTAATAAGGATCCCTGTCAGGCTGACCTATTCTATGCTTGGTCGGATATGGCCAATTCTCAGAATGCACATTGTATTCTTCCCGGGCTCGCTTAACGAGTCCCACTGCAGCTAAAAAATGTGTCGACACACGTGAGGTAGTATTTACATCTATGTCCGGCATATTGCCTCCTAAATATTACTCGTTTGCTACAATAAAATCAAACTTACTAACTTCTACAGCTCGTCTGGGCACACCTGCAGGAAAACACTCTCTAACAAACCTGCACTTGCTTGTTTCGTCTATCGGTATCACCTCCGACGGCCACTGCTCCGGATAACAAGAACGTATGTGTGCTCTATCATCATCAGTCCCACTTACATAGGCATCGTATTTACACGTGCGACTATTTATTCGTTGCTGGCATAATAATGGTATTGGCAAGCATTGGTATTTCAAAGCCGTAAAGTCGTCATACATATTTTGCACCTGCAGTTGCGTAACGGCTCACAGTTGTGCCCACGACATGCCGCGGACAACGTCATCCGACGGCTTATTTCACACATGACCTCAAAAGTCAAAGACGGTCCGACGCCCTTGTACCCAGCTAAAAACTCGTTCCCATTCGTTGCCTGTATCAGCTTCACAATAGCATCCTCCTCATCTTTTATATCGCAAGACGTAACTAGCTTAAATGTCTTCCTATACATCCTCAAACCTCTTCCAATAAAGAATAGTCACATCTGTAGCCGCACCGTTTATCTCTTTTACCTTTGCTATCAAGACACGGACGTCGTCAAATGACGTTACTAGCTTGTCCAGATCAACCTGCGCGCATCCAAAACCAGAATCATCGCCATCTTGAAAAGAATATGACACAAAGTATTTCATTATGTCTCCTTATCTATTTTTCTTAGCATAATCAACTACTTTTCTATAGACTACTTTGATAGTAAGAACTCCCGTTAAAACTGATATGGCACCTGATGAAATGATACAAATTACCGTCGGTACCCGCTCACCGAGACGACTACATACACTAAAATTAATAACACACATATAATTAATCATCACGCACGACACACACAGTGCTATATACATTAACACTTTCAATACTGTCATCTAGCCCCCATCCTATACTTCTCCATGTACTCTTCGGCTAAGTTAAATAGTACGCCGAAGTCCCAAGCATCTCTGCCGACTAGAGGCTCGAACATAGTTGGACTCGTAAGTTTTTCATTAACTGTTTTGTCTTTTGGATGAGTTAGCACTCCGACATATGAGTAATCCTCGTACCAGGTGTCGAGCACAAATCCGTTATCATAAGTAAAGACTTCATGGTACTGCTTGCCGTCATTAATCTCCTCATTTTTGACTTCTTTAACAATGGTCTTGGACGTTGTGTAGAAGTGTTTGTCATCATACTTCAAATAGTCTCTATAAATCTGTTCGCTCAATTGCATCCCGCCTACTTTAGTAACTATCCAATCCACGTCCTCAATGACAATAATGTCACCAATCTTTTTAGCTCCTACAGGCATCACTGCTGTCCTATAACGTCCGTCCTTCTCTATTGTATAATGGCAGTAACTCATGGTGTTTCCTTAATCTCTTCCACTAAGTATGGTTCGACTGTTATGATGACAGATGCGCTGTGTCCTACTGGAAATTTAGCCGATATGAATCTATGCCGGCACACTATCTCCCCGACAGTGCCAGCTTTGATGATTAAGCCAGCAGGCGTAGTAATGTAGTCCTGTAATAGCTTGACTCTCATAGCGACGCTCATCTGAAATTGGATTACGAGAATTCCAAGAGTTATAATCAGAGGAAAACGTGATGAATGGCCTGCGCCCGGGACTTTGCCCGTGCACGTCTATACTCATCTGCATGCACACAAGCTTTCTTCGTTACTTCTTCCCAGAATTTTTGTGGGTTGATGCTTTCCAACATCCATTGGATTTCATCTTTGGAGGGTTTCTGTTTTTTGCATTTTTTCATGGAAACTTTTTATTGAGGAAGGCAGACAGCCTTGACACTCCTATCCAAAAAACTATTAAGATTGCTAAAACTATCTTACGGTTCTGCCACATGTCTGTAGTGAGACAGATAGCAATAAGCACGCACGCTCCTCCTAATAGCATAGAATGTTAAATTTTTTCATGTCTCCTCCTCGTTTGGACAATAGTGAATCTAGTAAAGCACACGTCATGACTGTCACCAAAATATTTGACGTTTCCTTTTTTAACCCGAATCTTAAATATTCTATAATCGCAGTCGGGATTAAAGTAGGTACGTACGTTAAACCGCGCATCTTCCCTTGATACGTAAGCGTGGAATGCACCGGCAGTTATTTCATCACCGATATCGATAAAAAACTTTCGTTCTGCCACGTTTTCTTTATTCGTATAAATTAACGTACGCTGATGCGGAGAGTAATATTTATTCTTATATTCAAGTGCGACTTTCCAAAAATAAAAATATTTCTGGCATTTTTTCTTCTTTTCCCGTGTTAGGTCACGGTCAATAGTGAGGCACATATCAGTCGTCTCTCTCATTTAGTATAAGTTGGAACTTAGTTGCCGAATTAACTGCTTTCGACAACGTCAGATGTGTGCAACTGTGATACTCTAGTTCTTTTTTTGTCCCTGTCTTGCCGCACCGTGTGCAACAATAGTTGTCTCTTTTCCACTTAAACGTCTCAACACAGTGTTGCAGCTCATGTGTGACAATTCGGCCAATAATTAAACAGACGACCGTTAGAAAAACAACAATAAGAAAAATGCACAGAATAATCATTGTGTCCGTTTCATTTTCTTTTTCTTATTAATTTAATTGCTTCCTGCATTATCTCTTTTGAAATTATATTTTCTAGCCGTTTTAATCTTCTCCAGTGTGACACTTTCCAAATAAGGCATCCAAAGCCACCGTAACCACCACAGTACCAATCTTTGGCCCTTGAGTCCGTCCATGCAAACATTGTCGTCGATAAATCATTATTTGCGACTTCCAAATAGCAATAGGCAGGCGGTTTCTTTTTCCTTACGTCGTGCCATTCTGGAAGTTCAGCCTTACTTCTGCGTGCTGCGTTTGGGCAAGATAACGTCATTAGGTTTACCTTTTGCGTTCTGTTTAGCAAGGAATTTCATCGCAATTACTGTCTCGCATTTTTCAGGATCTTTCATGCAATCAGCCCGTTTACACAGATCAACATATTGGCATTTCATATTACTTTAAAATTGTGTCAAGGATTACCACTCCGTCTATACGAACTTCCATTCTATGAGTTCCAAGTGACTGATGTTTGCTGGCTTCATGAAAAATGAGCGGAGCACTTACTGACCCTGTGTGTGTTAACGGAAATATCGGCTTGCTTGAACTAAATATGCTTGTGTTACGCACGGCACCGATTAAAAGTGTTGCCGCTATTGCCACGACAACTATTATTAAAAGAAGCTCAATTAATGTAAAGCCTTTTGCCTGTTTTAGCATAGACTAAATCCTTCCTCTTAGTTAGTCTCCGGAACTACCTCCGCCATCACCGCTGCCACCGTCGCTACCGCCATCACTTGGACTTTCACTCGGAGCGTCACTTGGGCTTTCATTTGAAGTTTCAGTTGATGGTTCGTTTGATGGAGTCTCAGGCACTTCAGAGATTTCATTTTGGTTTATTTCACTTTCTACTTCAGAAAATTCTTTTTCATTTACTTCCAGTTCTTTGGGCGTCTCCGTCTTAGTCTCTTCAGGTAAAGAATTGGCCTTTGTAAAAGTGACAGACGAGAAGTCGGTGACTCTTGTTGGGCTTGAATAGAGCAGATAATTGTTAAGGCCATTAATTACGTATAGGAAGCCTGGGTCTGAATTTTGCTGATACTCGTGCACTTTAACTTTTTTACAGAAAGTCACATGTTTTGCGTGATGTAATGGATGGTGCAGCGTATAATTTATGGACTTTAATAAAAAGTTTACGATGCATATGCATATTAAGATCGTAACGCCGCCTACAATTACTTTTTTGACCATCTTCATCTCCTTTTATTTTATATAATCGCATCCGAAATCATTGAAAGCTCATCGCGATTTTTTATCTTTGGGCTCTTCCTGGTCTGTTAGATACCACTTGGCAAACTGCTCGAACCGCCTCATTCCTATTTTAATCTGAGTGTGGCCCATTTCTAATAAAACGTAATTTGGGATCACCGTGATCCCCTCGTCGTTAAATTTGATGCCGTTCTCACCTAATTTCGTGTTAGCATCAACAGCGTCTTTGCAGTCACATGGTCTCATGGTTTTTCCTTTTTGCTTTAAGTTGCGGAGGAGGGGTCATACGCAGAGGATCTTTAGTCCAGTGTGAAAACAGTCGTTGCAATTTCGTCTGCGGACTGGCCTTTGGTTTTTTCATATATCGTCGAATAATTTCTAGCAAATTCTCCATCGACGCGAGCCACGCATCGTCTACGCCGTCAATACTCTCCTGCGCGTGGTATCTTACGTGATCCAATAGACCTGATAGCCCGATGTTTTCAGCATCCTTGACGATACTATCGATCCATCTATCGTACATCTGTTCTAATTTTTCTCCGACAGCATTGTCGATCAATCTGTCATACATCCGTTTTAATTTTTTCATACTTACTTGTAAAGCATCTTCTTAAGTGAAAGAGCCGTGTCAACTATTTTTCTCCTTTAATTTATCATCAAGTTTTTGTAACAGTGCTAAATTCTTCTCAGATAAATGACGATTTTCTACAAAAGCAGCGTCAAGAGTTTTTTCTATTTTCATCTGCTTTCTTCTAGATCGTACAAGATATACGTCGACAAGTATTCCTGCCGCCGCAATAATAACAATCACGGTCCACATTTTTCATCCCTGCTTTAACAATTTAAAAGTGTCTGCAGTAAAGTAATTACCATTAAATTCCAAAAATTTGGTTTGACGTAAGTGAGCAATTATTATTTTAGCAATCTCTTCGCCTTCTAATCCTTGATTATTGATATGATTTTGGATCAAGTCAAATAAATAACAAGCTTGGTACTCTTGATCACCCGGAAATTGCGCTGAAATTTTTTGCTTAAGTTTGTCTAGCATAATTTTTCAATAAGTAAGGACTTTTTAGGTGAGTCAGGCCATATTAATTTATAGCCACGTTGTTGCCACCATTGAGCTCCGATCACTCGCATGTATTTCTTCCAATTCTCAGCTCTTTCTCCGTTGTTGTCAGCTTCCCATTGCGGATTGTATAAGAAAAATGGAGAAAGCGGATTGTTTTTTGACCACCGCTCATATTCTTCTTTGCAAAAAGCTTCCCATTCTATTGCGAGCTCTTCTATAGGCAGCTCTTTTCCTACAGTTGCTTCTTTTCTGCGGGTGTCGAGTAGAGTATAGTCTTCCATAATTAACTCAAGTCAGAGAGATTAGCTATAACTTCAGTCATCGGTCTATTACAGTGCGTGCAAATTGCCTTAATCTTAATCCGTGCGCCTCGTATCGGAGAATAACGTTTGAATGCATAATCCGATTGTGGCCATGGTTTTTCTTTTGTCCTGCCCGAGCAGTCTTTTTCGTAACAGTAATAAGTAGTAATACACAGGCCCGTCCTCGACTCATTATCTTTATATATGGGCATACTATTTGCTTCTATTCCAAAACCAACTAAAAAATGCAACGATAAAAGCAACAATGACCTTCCACCAGGCCGCCTCAAAATTGATGTTGTGATGCGGCACTAATGACAAGAAGTTCACGGCTATTAGTACGCCTGCAAGTAAAGGGACCAAAAAACAGAACACAAATGATTTCATAACTCCTCTTTTTTATGTAACGTTGGGTATTTCGGACAGCCATTTGTCAATGTCATGATCTACTTTTTGGTGCATTAACTATTAGCTTTCGCAACAGGTGACATGTCTTCACAGTGGTTACAGCGCATATCGTTCAGTTGAAGTACCCACATAGTCAACTTCTCTCCTCAAGAAAGACTATCATGCATTTAAAATGAAATCAAATTTGCTTGTCGCGCTTTCGGTAGCACAGAGAAATTCCACTTCCTCAGTGCGCGCTCCGTCAGTAACTATTGGAAAATCCGGATCATCAAGCATGTCATATAACTCTTGCGTATTCATAAATTGTGACACATTCATATTTTAATAGGCTTACGTTTATAGCCGTTGCGAACTATTTCGCCATTACTTGCAATAATGTCGTTATTTAAAATTTTTACAGCTTTTTCAGCCTCTTTCCGTGTCAGCCCGCTTTCATTTTTGCATTGTACAAGCCTGCTCACTAAACTGCCCATGTCAGCATCATCGTCCAATATGACAAAAGACTCGATCGGTTCTATTTTTTTATCACGGTCGGTCAAGTTCCAGTCTTTGCCATTATTGTATCGGTCAATCCAGCACCTGATCTCATTTCCGCGTATGTCTCCTGTGTGTGGTGTCGATCCCCTCACTTCTCCCTTGAAACCTAAGAGTGAGAGAAGCCTCCAAATATAACTGGACGAACAGTTTTTACGCCACACTGAAGATATCACGAGGACAGCACCCGTTTTTTCAACGATGTAATTTAACCACCCAATGTGAATAGGGTCAGGGTTGTCGTTAAAAATACGTTTCCCAGCACGCCTCATAGAGCCCTTTGAATTTAGTACCCCGTCAATGTCGAGGAATATGATTTTCATGTTAGATTATTCACCTTTTTTCTCAAGGAAGTGAGCCACTATCCCGCAAGTCAATGATTTGTTGCCTGTGTCGCTTTCAGTAGTGAACGTATCATCTTCCAGATCAAGTTTAATGATGATAGTATAGATTTCCTTGTCGTTTGGTTTACTTTCATCTACGCCAAGGCCGAATTGCCCTCGAATCCAATCTGATAATATTTCAGTTATTTTTTCACCCTTAATGTCGCTTGACATTTCAAACGAATCGTTCTTTACATTATATTTTAGTATTATTGACAGTGGACAAAAATCATAGTATCTTTCAATACTCATTTGTTTCTCCTTTACCTATAATTTATTCCGTAACCATTGGCCACTGACGGTGACATGTTGCGCAAACATTTATACCTATTTGTTTACCTTCTTTATACTCATAAGATTGATAAATGTGAGGTGCCTGATCATTTGCCTCACAACCGCAGATCCTATTAACAGTCGACGCATTTTGGAATCTGCAACATGCCTCACATAATTCACGAGAACCCCACCCACATCCGGTGATGCATAAATCTTTATGAAGCCATTCTGTGGGCACTCGTTTATCAGTTACAAATGCTAAATAATGTCTTGCAGATTTGGGATGGAATATTTTCTCACCTTCAGTGCCGATATCTATTGGCTCAATTTTAGACAGAACGTCAGAAAAGACAGTGCACTCTAATTCTAAAATTTCATTTCTTCTGACAAACTCGTCAAGATTTTCTGCCCACATATTCAGGCATCGTTCTCCTGATGCAAAATTGAAATAATTGCCAAAAGACAGCGGAAAGTTTTTATTTATGATTCCGACACATGAGCTGCATCCGATTTGAGCACGAATCATCTCAATAGTTTTATTTACCATAAATCTCTCCCGCTGCTACATTTTCAGACTTGACTTGATCGTTAGAAGGATCATCGAGTGGTTCAAGTTCGCGGTAAACTTCAGCTCTTATAGCTTCTTTTCGTTTTTCTGTCGATTCGTAGTCCTTATTTTTGTTGAGCTTTGGCAGAAAGGGCTGCCCATTAAATTCGACATGTGCTAATTGAGTGCAACCGTGGCAATCGTAACCATAACAGAATAAAAATCTATGTTTATATATTCTACATTTGCCTTTTTTAGACAACATTCTGCAACTATAAAGATGTTTGTAACCATGCTTTGTTGCTTTAAGATGTTTTACAAATGGAGTATCGTTTATATTTTTTAACAACAAAAATTGTTTTATAAATTCAAATCTGGGTACTTCTTTATGAAAGCATTTTTTAGGATGAAAAATCCACTCCCAAAGATCAGATTTAGAATAATCTAAACTAAAAACTTTGCAGCACGCACCATTACAAGTAGCGCAACGTTGAGTCTTCGCTTCACGGTACATTTTCAATACTTCTTTATATGCCTTTGATCTTTTAAACATTTTCAATTCTATTTTAATAACGCAAACGTATTAATTAATGTCGAATCAAGCAGTTGTAATTTTGTCGTCGCCATTCCCGTTTCGTCGGTAATGTATTGTATTTTTTTATCTGCCAAAAGAGCTGTTTTAAGAGCATCCTGGCGCAATTTGTAACTAAACTCAATTGTCCCACCACAAAGTAACACAGCAATGATGATACCCATAAATAATTTCACGTCTTCCTCCTTTTATATTTTTGTGTTGTAATCAGGTCTATAAATGTCTTTTATAAAAAGTATTAATATAAAAACGACGGGCCCAAAAATAATTAATAACCACGGCACCGATCTATCATCGTATCGTCGTCGCCAATAGTTGGTTGCAACCCAGCCAATTAAGCACCAGACTATCACGCACACCCAAATTATTATTTCCATTTTATTTCTTTTTTAATGCGTCGGTCAACACTTCGCTTATAGCCTTTACGACCCCTGTGTGATCTGCGGCATTAAACTTTCCATGGTAAGGGCACTTTTTATTCACCCTGATAGTTAACAATGTGTATTTGCCCAATGCCTTTACAGTTCGTCCGTATACTTCACACGCGCATCTCACTTTACGCCTCGTGCGGTATTTTAAAGTACGGTAGTCAGATGTGTGCGGATACGATTCACATTTCTTGAGCGCCTGCAATAACGTCTTTGAATCAAAATCACCCTCAATATTATCTAAGGCTGCTATAATGGCATCTTTAACTTCGCCAACACTGTTGACGTACACTCCCATCTGGACACCCCCTATGGTTCTTTTCCTGTCAAAGCGCAATACAAATCTGCAGCAATTTCTTTTATTCGACGCTCACATTTTCTATTTTGTCTGACAGCTTCTTTTGCTGCTGCTTCTGATTCGGAATGCGGCGGTTGTTGTATTCCGCTTAAATGCTCTAATCCTTCATCCAATAATTTATGTAATCTCTGCATCTTCTTTTCAGAAAACTCTCCCGCACCGCCAAACCACATTTCTTTAAATTCACGAGCCATTAATTATTTCCTATGTTTTTGGATAGCGTTGTCACACCTCATTGGCGCATTACAGTAAACTTAGTAAAACATACGTCGTGATCATTACCAAAATATTTTAAGTTTTCTTTTTTAACCCGAATTTTAAGCACTCTGTTAACGTTTTCATCACTGCCGTATGTTCGTATGTGAAGCCGTGCAGCTTCTCTACATGCATAGGCGTGAAATGCGCCAGAAGTTATCTCGTCACCGTTCTCTATTTGAAATTGCCCCTTTGCTTTATTTGTTTTATTTACATGAAGCAACGTGCCCTGATTTGGGGAATAATATTTATTATTTCCTTTTAAAAGAGCGACTTTCCAGAAATAAAAATATTTCTGCTTTCTTACTTTCAGTCTTTCGTTCATTTTCGATGTCAATTCAGTGTTAATTGTAAGACACATACTTCTCCCTTATTGAGGAACTATCATGAATTTAGTAAAACACACGTCACGGTCGGTGCCGAAATATCTGACGTGCCCTTTTTTAACTTTCACTTTGATCACAGTTTCACTATCTATGTCATCAATTTTTTCCCGTGCGGCCTGCCTCACAGCGTAAGCATGAAACACTCCACCGTTTATTTCATTACAACTACAAATCCTAAGTTTTCCTTTTGCTATATTCACTTTGTCTTTATGAATTAATATGCCTCGAAACGGAGAATAATATTTGCCCTCCACTTTATTTACAACTTTCCAAAAGTAAAAATACTGTCTGTTTTTCTTTTTCATTTTTCGTGTTATCTCACGATCAATTACGAGACACATATTACCTCTTTCGTTAAGTTTTTTGTTGAAAGCTTTCAGGCGCAATCACGCTTAAATCTACGTAAAGACCTGCGCCTATCTGAATAGACCAAGCCGTCCGCCCAAATGGTTTCACCGTGGGCTGTTCGTCAATTATACCATTAACAGTCAATCTGACAGCCTCTACTAGATCCTTAGAAGAAAATGCCCCCTCCACCCACGGTATTGCCACTAGATCGAGATCGCGCCCCAAACTGCCATGAACTGTTATTGCGTATCCTCTCTCGTGCGCGACCTTTTCTATGACTGGCAGCAATTTCTGATACTTTTTTAACACTAATTTCTTATTAGTGAATCCCTTACCTTTAATCCAGCCCCGTGAGTCCAGAAATGTCATTACGTTAATTGGACAATCTTTTATATCTGCAGTCTTTTTTAAATGATTTAACCAATCGTAATAAGCTTCTTCAAGCTTTTTCTTTTGGTGATCAGTTAATTCTTTATGCTTAATCATTTCTGACGTCTTTGGAAAATCTTTGCTTTATTGTATAAAAATTTATGACCATCTCTTAACATTTGTTCAGAAATAAGATGTCTACAGTCACGAAAATCTTCAGCAGACATATCGCTATAAATTTTAATTGATATTCCTGTACTATCAATCTCTGCTTCAAAAGCATTATTCATTACACGAAAAAACACTGGGATATTCATTTTTAACCACTCTGTTATTTGTTTAAGAGTCATAACTGTCGGTGTGACAATTTCATATGTTGTAATGGCTTTTGTATAGCCTAAATCGTCCTCTATACTCGCCATACCGGTTTCTAATAGTTTTTTACCGTCAATTCTTATATCAACCTTATTCAAGTTTTTAATCCATGGCCAATAATCCTCATCGCGTATTTCGCGTTCTGTAGTTATGAGTATTTTCATGATTGTCTCGGACGAAATTCAATGACGTTCAGCGGCATCTTAGGTTCTATTGCTTTTTTCACTACGTTAGCAAACTCTTCGCGCGAAGTGACCAAATGATTGTCCAGAGCAACAGCATACATATGATCAAGGAGCTTAAACGATTCGGCATCACGCTTTCTCTGATAAAAATCTAAAAGCATCTTAATCCTGTTTTGACAAAAACTTAAGAATCTCCTAAACATGCACCCTCCTTTTAGTGATAAAATCAAAGCCTAACTTATAAGGAGTCTTTTCTAGTCCTGTCTCGGCCGTCTTCTGACACTTTCGTACTTTCCGCGGTTTACAGTCATACATTTTGTCCATGAATTTCAACTTGCCCTCAACGATTGCGTCAATTCTAGCTTGTTGTGCAGACGACATTGACGGTGCCGATTCTGCTTTTTTCATGAAATTCCTACTAACTGTGCTGCTTTCATTGCTCCACGAGCAGTCGGCGTAATAATTGGCTCTACATGCTCATTTAAAAGCATCGCGCTGACGCAATTACAAACCCATTCAATCTCTGCCTCCTGACATCTTACGTACCAATAATTATCAATTCGATCGTTAAATGCCTTTTGAGTTGCTATGGTGGCTTCTGCCAGAAGTTCTTTTAACTGCTCCGGCGTTTTATTCCTACATCTCTCAAATCCCAATACCGACCCCTCAAGTTTTTCTTTTTGCTTAGGTTCGGTATAATCTGCCTTGACAGCCTCAATCCCGTCGTCGATTAATTTTTCAAGAAATTGTAGGTAGTTCATGTGTCTCCCTTCAGTAGGCGTTTGACTTTAGTGACAGAAAGATCTGATATATCCGCTTTATTTAAAACCCTATCTTCTCTCCAAGATGCTTTTAACCTATATTTACTCAGGTCTGTCGACTCAAACAGTACTGTACAAAAAATTGTGTTGCGCATGCCCCGTTGGTCTCTGAAGACAACACGGATCACGTGGGACCTATCTGACTTTTTAATGATGTGCCAAGTTGTTTTAATCACGATCTCTACTTGCTAATGTGAGCGCAATCTCAGTTTCCTTGCGTTCTTTTCTGAGCTGTACAATCTCTCTTTTTAACTTGATCAAGTTTCTATTCATCCAAATTGCATTGAACGTAAAAAGCGCGACGCTTATGATTAATAAAAGGACTACACCCGGATAGCGCTGACAAATGAATATCGCAATTATCATCGCCATAATTACCACAACATTGAAATATAAAAATCCATAATCAATATTGGCACGCATATTATGAGATTTCTTTTGACACCGATCTCTATATTTCTGTAACTGAGGACATGCCCATTCTGAAATATTGCCGTCTACAGTTCGTGTTGAACCAGAGCATTTCCGATCGTGCAAGCAGTCAAAGTCTTCAAATAAGCATTTCATTTTCCCCCCTTATCGAAAACAAGCTTACTTTTACTAGCAGCCTTATGCGCCTTTTCTATTTCATCGATAAACCAATTAATGTTATCTAGCCTAAGCTTACCATTGACGATAAAACCACGCTCAACATTTCTTACGTGCTTTTTTAGTTTAATCCACTCGTTGTAGAATTTTAAAATCCTTTTGCTTAGACTATTTGCGTCGTTGTAAGCCTGTCGACCTTTATTTTTTGACACTAACAGTAATCGTATTATTCTTCTTTCATCTCTATGAGGATCAGCAATATTTAATTTTAAATTCCAACCGTCTCCTTCCCAATGCCACCAGCGAAAACAGCCGGCCCATAAGATTAAAGATAGCGCTTTTACGCCGTTGACATTAAACCAAATCCTTACAGGATGCTTACCATGACCGCAGCACGACTCAGTCGTCTGGACTCCAGGTATAGAATTTAAAGCTGCACATAATCTTTCAATTTCTTTATCAATGTCTATTGTATTTTTTAGATTTGCCCAATTTCCTTTTATCATATCAATCGCCCGCAGGCTCTCTAGTTAATTTTTTTAAAAGTTTTATTTTAACTTCAGTCAATTCCTCAATATTATGAATGTGAGCATCTGCAATATCTAAAGCGTCTTTTATTTTTTCATCATCGGTCATTTCACGACTGTGACGGCCAATGCCCACAGATATAACTCTATTTTTTGCCTCACCTGTAACAGCGCGAGCAATCCACCAATGAGCAAGAAGCTCAGCCATTTTAATTCTATAATTAACTCGCTCAATTTGACAAGTAATAGATTCTTCCTCAGACATTTGACAATTCCTTTTCGTTTGAAAATTCTTTTATCCGATGCTCAATATAATTTTTTTCTTTAATTAACCGCGCAATTTCATCCCTATGATCGTTGACAAATATGTCCAGGTGCGTATATGAGTGACCGTTCATAACAGCGTGATGCACATAAATTGTAAAATTGACTGGCAGACTGTTCTCGGAGAAGTAAGTCCATAATAACTCGTGGAGTCGTTTGATCTCGCCGTCAGGTATGAACTCGCATTGCACGTACATGTCGTGACCGCAAGAGCACTCAGTATTGATGCCATTATTTCTGAGAAATCTCACTAATGGCCGAATAGGCTCTTCTATATTCTCTTCATACCAATCCATCTTTTACTAATCATAAAGATTGTCAAGGAACTTTTAAGACTTCAGTATTTGCTACCCATGCAGCAAAATACGGCGCATGTGTGTGTTCTTTTAAATAAATCAAGAATGGCTTATCAAAAACAAATCGTCTTACCATTTTTTCTCCATGCGACATGCCTTTTGTTAGCATTGCCATTTCAGATCGTAATTTAGCTCCTTCTTCATTTAAAAGAAATTTAATAAATTGTACAGACTCTGCTATAAAATATTTAGTAATTTTACCATTTACATAAATATCTTGATCGATCATTTCTCGAAAATGATGTTCTAAATCAAATTCAATTTTGGGAATTATTAAACTTTCATTAGTTTGCAATCGAGAACCTTCATGAGGTGTACTGTCCAGCAATGCTTCAGTGTTTTTAATAATATTTTCAATCGTTCTTTGCGGTGCTGTTTTAATAAGCACAATTATATCAGAAGATTGAGTTCTGAGAGCTATAGCAAAATCATCATAATTTTTATAATAAAGAACATATACCTGATTTTTAAGCTTCTTCTCAATATCAATGCGTACTTTATTAATTCCAAATGCTTTGACCAACGTTGTTCCATTAAAATAAAGATATTGATTAAGATTTTCAAATTTTTTCTCAAAAGTGAGAATTTTTAAAAGAAAAGAATAAGCTAATATATCAGTCGGCTCAAAATTAGCAGGATTAAGATTTACTTTTGAAGTTTCACCAAATTTTTCTCTTAAATCTTTTTTGATTCTATCAAGAATACCATCCTGTATCAAAGACGCATATGCCAAATAACAGTTATTATCAAGGTGGTCTTTCGTAAAAGACCTCTTATTAAGAAAATCAACAGTTTCACATGGCTGCCAAAATGTCACGCGGCCTCTCATAAAGTCTGATAGCTCATTCCACGTCAAGTTCACAGTGGCACAGTAAATGAGATTCTGACCTGCTGTAATGGGCTCATTAAGCCTTGCTGTCACTAGCGTCTTCATAAGCCTCCTTAAAATTGTATGAGTATGAATTTGAGAATGTCGTTTGCATTTACTGAATAATGAAAAGATTGTAGCTCGTAGCCTTTGCTATCAGTGAATGTTATATAATCATTCGACCGCCCATTGAAGTGAACATACACTTTAATAAGTTTATTAATTTTTTTAATGTAGATGACAGTGCGACCAAAATCCAACTCAAAATCTTTTGATTCTAGCGCCTCAATGATGTATTTTGCTATATCAAAAAACTTGCTTGATGACCAGCCGTTATTTTTGAGGTAGTCTTGCTTTGTTCTTGATAGCATTTGTTCACATTCTTATGGTTGATCTTTTGCAAAGACGCCATCGATAGCCTTCTGGACGTCAGTTTTAGAAACGACGACCTCAATTTCCACGTGGCCTGTGAAAGGAATGCACAGTTTAACAGACATCTCGTCAACATCCCTACCTTCATAAATGGGTAAGTAAAAATAGTACTCGACGCCTGCTATGTTTGTCGTCCCGTGAGACGTACTAGGATGTAATATTACCGTGCTTCTCGTGTTAATTTTGACAGAGATGTCTCTCCTTATGCGATATTTGTCTACATGTAAGCCCATATAGCCTCCTCTGTGATAGTCAATAAAATTATCGTTGATAAATTCTTATGGACGTCGAAATTATTAAACGATAAGTTTCTGTCATATTCCGAAGACTGACAGTTTAAAAAAATTAATGATTTGACGTAAACTAAGGATTCTCATAAAAGGTTTCATCTATTGGTTCAACAATGAATCTGTTTCAAATTTCACACGCGATTTCTACGCTGTGATTTCGTGTGCAAAATATTGAGAAACAAATGTTGTTTAACTATCTGTTTCGCGAAACATCTCGGTGGGCGACGTAAAGGCACAAGTTACAAAATGAAACAGTATCGGAGACGAGTAAAATAATATGAAACACTCAACCGTAATATAAACAATTCGTTCTTACGCCGATGGTGACTCAGTTTGCACGTCTGGCTCGTTAGCCGCTGGTTGCACAGGTGCCTTATCAACTCTTTCAGCCAAAGTTAATATTGTAGCCGTAGACTTTTCAAGCAACACGGAGACTCGATCGAGCAGGCCTTTTGTTTCTGCTTGAGACTTTTCAAAACACTCTTCCCTAATTTCCGCAATTTCCTCTTGATACATTTGCTGTAAAGTGGCATTAACGATATTAAGAGTGGCTTCAATGCACAGTTGTATACTGTCAGTATAGTCACTGTCAATCATGTTTCCACTTTCTAAATTTTGCATAAGCTTTTTAGCCTGCATATTAAGAAAATCTTTAATTGTAGTTGCATCTATCATCATGACCTCCGTGCATTTAAATAAGAGTGGTTGAGAAGAATAATCAGATCAGTTACGAAGTATTGCATCAAATTGCGCATTAATTCGATCAAAAAATACGCAGGCGTAACACATGAGCATCAGCAATAACAACATCACAGAAAAAAGGCCCACGCATACAGTAATGCTTCTGGGCCTCTCCTTTATGACAATCTTTAATTTAAGCAACATCAGTACAGTCACGATTGTCAACGCGTCCAAACCGACTATTATGCAAAATATTAACATATTCCTATTTTATGCCAAACACGTGCGCAGTAGCTAATGCTGTTACAATGTACGATATGATTATCACGAACCACGTAACATTTTTCAACCATCTCGTCTGCGGCAAAAACTGCACGCAGGTAATCTTACATACAATCTGCACAAAAGTGATCACGAATGCAATCAACACTACCCAATGCCAGAATGGTACTGAAATGCTAATATGCATACAACCTCCGTAATAGTTAAATGTGAAACCGGCTAAACTGCGTAAAGATGCGCTAGCAAACCGCCAATATAGACACATTACCCCCGCTGCTGCCAGCTACACACGGAGAATAGTCCCTATATCATCATACGGCTGCAGTTTAACCGGCAACTTCATAGTAAGTGTGCTTTTTCTAATGCAAAAATATCTCTTGCAGTCACTTTTAGCTCAGGATATTCGTCATTTATTTTCTTAGCAATATAATTATTATCAAAGTTTTGACTTTTTAAATTAAGTATAATCTCAGCTGCTTTTTTCCGCTGCACATTCAGGTCGCTTTTACTTTTTATATCGTCCGCTTCTCCCTCTTTAAAGTCTAATTCCTGTAATAAGACACGCTCAACTATGTTTTGCGCCTCTACAAATGCATCTGCACGGCCATTATGGTATTTTTCAGAAAAGTCATTCCTCTCGGCCATATTCTGAGCTGCTATCTGTGCATTTATTAGCGCGTCTATTAGTTTTAAATTGATGTCAACCACGTTCATAGTTTATTTTTATGCTAGTTCACTCTGAGATGTTACAATAAAATCAAATTTTGTCCCTATAGCCACATCACGCAAACCAGTGACTTCGCCACACATGTCGCATGATTCTGAGGCATTACAAAGACTTGACTTTTCCCAAGCGTCTAAAAGATTATGTTTTTTAGCACATTTAGAACAAATTAAAGCATATCTGGAACTGATCGACATGAGAATAAAATCATGAAAAGAATCAAGGCAACAAATGAGAGGTTAACGACATTTGTAGATAATGTTCTTGTAGTCAATAAGCACGAAGACTAATGAAATGGGCCTGCGTTCTTCTTCCCATCGACCTGTGACAAAATTTCGTACGAAGAAGAAAAGAGTGTACGTTTTTGTTGTGGGAATTTCTTGTTGTGAGTGAATATAATTAAGTACAGCAATTTGAACGTGTATTTCTTTTAGATTATTGTCCGTATATTTCGATATTGTGACTGAGTAGTCGCATAAATAAATAGTCTCAGTATTAGATGGCAGTATTTTTTTAACTGTATCAGCAGGAAGACAGAAAAACGGAAACGCACAGGTGGGAAAGAATTCATATACGTACTGTTTAGTCGGGTTACTCTGAGCATACGCTGCTCGGGCACTTAAATATTGAGTTTCAACTTTGGACGCTATGCCTGCGTACTCGTCAAAACATTTTGGCGCAGAGAAAATAATTGAAAAACAGATAAGCAGGAAAAACGCCGTCTTCATATTCTCTTCTTCCTTGTGTAACAAGCCTTTACTAATAATTATCTTATCAAACTACTATTATCTGCGCTTTTTCGTCTTCATACAAACACCGAACGGTCGATGTCGAACCCATCTTATCCATTTCTGTACGTCGACGTTTGATTTCAGTGCCTCTATTGTATTAAATCTGTCGCGAAGGTCATTATTCGTAAATAATTGATGTACCTGATTTCCACAGTCAACACAAACTACAACAGTATCTTTTCCACCTTTACTATGGGGCATCAAGTGATGTTTCTCTTTATATTTTCGGTCTATGATTTGTCGATCACATAGATTGCACCGTTCCATATAAAGTATAATCATAGTTCAAATCATTGATTATCCGTATGACTAGAACAACCATGACGCCTGATGCTGCAATGAGTCTCCAAAGGTTGCTCGACGGTAATCAACGATTTATTAATTGCGAATGTCTTCCTCGTTACCCTCGAAATGTAAGTTTGCCATGTGAGCATGTTAATTTTAAACAAGGGTTTAAAGCACAACTTGAAGAATTAGCTGACCATCAAAAACCCTTCGCTGTAATCCTTACGTGTTCTGATTCTAGGGTCTGTCCAGAAATCATTTTTGACCAGGGCCTTGGCGACATATACACTGTCCGCACCGCAGGAAACGTGTTCGATAATATAATTTCAGGCAGTATTGAATTTGCCATATCTCGATTCTCTATTCCACTTGTAATGGTACTGGGTCATTCAGACTGTGGCGCAGTAAAAGCAGCAATATGCAATGACATAAACGCAGCATTGGACATCGTGAGCACCGGACACGTCTCAAATGTTGTATGGGCTATTAGAGGATCACTTAAACTTACTGCAGACTGCAATGCCGCCGTTCGTTCCCACGTAATCAGCACAGTAGATCGCTTACAATATGTACGATTGACTACTACAATTGTAGGAGCGTATTATGACATGCGTACAGGACTCGTAGAAGTTTTAAACAAATAAGGAGGACTTATGCAAGTAGTGCAGGCAACGAGACCACAGATCATCGCCGGCAATTATCATTACAGACGGCCAGATTTTTCATACATCACTGACGCAGACTTTGACAAGGCAAAAGTAGACTGCTTCTCCGTCCTTACCGACAGAGCCAAAAAGCGTCTGTCACCTATACCCTATAAGGCTCTTGCGAACTCTATAACGTCGATAGCGTATCCCTTTGACGACGACCCATTAATGCATGCCTTAGCTTGCATAATCGGAGAAATTTCTTTAGAGGAATTCAATGCCGGTCGTGCTTTATTGTCAGCCTTAGTCGTAATTAGAGAAGAAGGGGCACCTGGATCTGGCTTTTTTGACTTAGCGAAGGGCGTCGGAAGAGCATTTGATGATGAAACGACTTACTGGGCAGAAGAAATCAGGCGCATCTACTCGCAGAAGTATATTTAACGTTAGGTGGTAATTTTTTAATCTTAATCATTTTCTTACGCTGCACTTTAATCGGTTGTTCAATCGCATCTGACACTTTGATGCAATTTTTAATGTTACCAAACGTCATGAGTTTTTCCATTTAGACATCCTTTAGTATTAATTCCGGTATAGATTTTAAACGCTTAAATGCAAGAGTGTCTTTAATTTCTTCCCATTTAGTTCTATATTTTTTATCATAACCCTCATACCACCGGAATGGCCGTGGGATGCCCTCAACAATGATCACCTGTGAATCTTCGTCAGGCACATGTGTATTGCATCCTCTCGGTTTATTTCTGACACTGTAAGACAAATTGTGCTTAACAATGGGTGTTATTTCCGTGTCTGCGGCGATCATCGACTGATCCTGCAATCCGTCCTCTAGCGGCGAGTCCCACAGGTCACCAAATGGCGCCGGATACATTACGCCGTTACGCAGATAAGCTGTTTTCTGAAAATTTTTGTCAACATTATCTAAAATCGCCCGCGGTACTTCACGCGCGACGAGAAATGACTTTGTGTATCCCCAATAGCTGTAACCTTCCGCCCATAAGGCATAATTATCACCGTCAAAATAAGCAATCATTTGTATTAACTTAATTATCTCTCTCATACTATCCATTTTCAAAACTAAATCAGCTAAACAGTACTGTCTAACGATGAGGTTGCTGGGCGCAGAAAATTGAGCCACATCAACCCACACATTATTAATAAGTTTAGCGCGCTCATCATCTGTAATGGGCTGGTTATTGACGTATTTTGCGAACAGATCATCTTGAAATTTTGCAAGACTAGAACCATACTGAAAGTTCACGAGTGCCTCGTTTTGTTGTTAAGTTTATCAAGGGACGATTTTTAAAAGAGGGCGACTTATAAAGGAAGGATTTACTATTCAGATAACGACGACTTTTTAATAGGTCTGGCTGTTTTATCTATTTTATGCCTATTAATGTCGTCAAGATCATAAGTCACACTCGTATCAGTGCTTGACGTCGTTATTTCAGCAGCTTTTTCTGCCTTCTTTATTGCCTGCGCTTTATCAAGCAATGCTCGAGTGAAAGCATCGTTTTGCTTATTTAAATTGTGCATATCCATAAATTTTCCTTACTTATTTTGCAAGTAATTTATGATGTCTTGGACAGTTTTAATCGTCGTTATGTCGCTGTCAGGAATCTCTATGTTTAACTCATCTTCAAAAACCATTACAATTTCAAGACAATCAAGTGAATCGCCTATGTCTTTAAATTCAGTCTCTGGCAGAATTTCTTCTTCGGTTAAACCCAAATGATCGGCTATAATGCTCTTGACCTTTGATGCGTCCATTCTCGTGTCCTCCTTGTTTATGAGTCATTTTAGCTTTCATGTCATTTTCAAAATCCATGTCTTTTAGTAGCGCAATTATAAAGCGTCTATATATCTTTTACACATCAATATTATAATCAATAGTAATTACGATGATTTACTAAATGGTATTTAACATCCCTTTATACTTCGGATTACTCTATGGTTTGTTCAAAAGGAGAATCATGTCTAAATATTTCTTAAAAATACAAAAAGAATTTGCGAAGACTGCTACAAAAAAGCAAGCGACAGCTTCTGCGATTCTGACGACATCACAGTCTGCCTCTCATAATACGTTCATGACATTTATCACAAAAGAGGAAAGTAGTTCAATAAAGAGTTTTATCGGCGACCAAAATGAAACCAATGTTGAAAATAAAGATAGTTCTGTAACAGTTTACTGTGGTTGTGGCCCAGCGCATAAAATAAACAGGCACGTCATTAGAACTGTTGCTGCGTTTGGTATCCAAAAAGCTCAATTTTTGCGCTGGCAGGACGTGTCGGTGATCTTTCCAATCTGGTTCACGGAAGATTTCAAATACACGTGCATAGAAGGAATATTACTGGGCATGTATTTGTTTGACGATTATAAGTCAACAAAGTTAGCAGACATACACGTTGAAATTGTCGACCAGTCGCTGTCGCCAGAGAAAATAAATGAACTAGTGACCGTCTGCAATTGTGTAAATTACGCAAGAGACATGGTTAATAAAAATGCCAGCGAGAAATATCCCGAGAAAGTCGCAAATGATCTCGTAGATACGTTGTCACCCTTCGGAATGAAAATTGACGTCCTCAACGAGGTCGAAATTAAAAAACAAAACATGGGATTGTTGCAAGCTGTCAGCGACGGCGCAGCATACCCACCTAGATTTGTCACTGTCCAATATCAGGGTAACCCTATAAGCGATCAAACAATCGCGCTCGTTGGGAAGGGTATAATTTTTGACACGGGCGGGCTTAATCTTAAAGATGAACGAATGCACGTCATGCGAAAAGACATTGCAGGCTGCGCGACTGTGGCTGCTGTATTAAAAGCTGCTGGGACGCTAAAGCTACCCGTTAACTTAATTGGCATTTTCCCCTTAACCTACAATTCAATAGACGCCAAGTCATACTTTCCTGGTGACATCTATAAAGCTTTTAATGGAAAAACTGTCGAGATAATGAGCACGGACGCCGAGGGTCGACTAATACTCGCCGACGCACTGTCATATTGCCAAAAAAATTACCACCCGTCGATGATAATTGACCTTGCTACCTTAACGGCGACGATCATTGAAGCTTTGGGAAAATATGTCGCAGGTTTATTCGCAAGCGACTCAAAATTAGCAAATGATTTAATGGCTGCGGGTCAACAGACAAATGAACGACTCTGGCCTATGCCGTTATATGACGATTATTTTGACTCAATTAGAAAGAGCGACATCGCCGATCTAAGGAATACATTCGAAAAACAACCCGCAAAAGCAATAGTCGCTGCAGCATTCCTAAAAGAATTTGTTGATGATGGTATACCATGGGCGCACTTGGATATCGCCGGCACAGCTTTCAATGAGAACATTAATGAAGAATTCTACTATTATCACTCGCACGGTGAGATACCTCATTACGCCACAGGTTTTGGTGTAAGATTGTTGTGGGAATTTTTAAAACTTCAAGTAAAGGATGAAATATGAGGACCATTAATGCTTCGGCAATACCCACACTGGCAAACTGCTTCAGCCGTTGTCGTGACTTTGAAGGAAATAGTATAGCTTTGTTTGACGGTGGCGTTAAAGCCCTAAAAGATCCAAACTATCCGTCCCATGCATTCCCGATAACTCGCGAGTATGGATTTATAATGACCACAGACGAGATAGAGGGTGGCCTCACGGAAGAAAGCTTAGAGCGCTTCTGTAAGAATGACAAAAATTTGATAGTCTCCTGCTACTATTGGACTGGTTGGGACGACACGCTGCTCAGAGCAAAAGCAGAGGCCTGGCTGGCTAGCATAAGATCAAAAGGTGGAAAACCGGCAAGTTATAATTTCCAATTCATTTGGTACAGACTGTTCAAGTTTTTACACCTGATGTTTATCGCGAATATATGGAAAAAGTCAATTAAGTTTCAGGCGATGGCCTGCGCCCAAGAGTCAAATAGAATTTTAAGAATCCACGGATGTCCTTGGGCAAAATCAGATGATGACATATCGCCAAAAGAACTTGAAGATATTGCAGAGAAGGCATTTCAGAATAACAATCAGTGCAGAAAAATTACAGATTTTTATGTGACTCAATAGATCACATGTCATCAACTAAATGAACATTTTTCATATCTCTTAGTGTGTTAAGATACTTAACGTGCTCTTGCTGTTCCAACAAATATCGTCGCAAATCCTCAATTGAATTATCGCAAGCATATAAGACAATTTGATCAGTGTTCGTATCAAGTGAGTAAACATGTTTATATTTCTTACCCATCCTTCTTATCCAACGATTTGCAACATTAATATCTTTCCAGTCAAAAGTGACATTTGAAATGTCATACAACGGTTTGCCCATTGATGCCATCCTTGCAAATTCTAATTGTATTGTAGAGCTATGTTTCATTTTTGTTAGTTTTTTTGTTATTATGAGGTTCGCTGTCGCATTTCTTGCAAACTTTTTGTGTTGTCACACCGTCATCTCTAAATTGTTCCCAACCTGAATCATTATCTGCAGTTATTTGCACTCCGCAGTGTAAACAAAAATCTTCTTCATTCGAACTAATGGGAAGCACTTCGCCAAGCTCATTTTTTACAAAAAGATCTTCACTGTCGGTTGACTTGTCCAAAATATTATGACCTCATTTACCATAATAGAGCGGGAGACGGGTCTCGAACCCGCGGCCTGAACCTTGGGAAGGTCCCATTCTACCACTGAACTACTCCCGCGCTTTTAATCTATTTAATTATAAAAGAAATGTTTATTCCAAATCTGCTGTTGTGTCTGGAACATCTGTGGGTTCTACTGGATCGTCAAAGAAAAGACCATCGTCTGATTCTGCGTCACGTTCTTCTTCACCGGCATCGCTGCCGCGTGCATTTAACATAAAATCTTCAAGTTCATCATCTTCTAAATCGCCAAAATGTTCACGGAGATCTGTTGACATTTTTTCCTCCTTTGAATTTATCATCTTGAAATAAATTCAAGTGTATTCGCGAAGATTTAGAAGGAAATTTGGGTGCCGGTACCGTAGCATTAAACCACAAACTGGTAAATGTGTGCTTTCCCAGCACGCTTATCTCTACCACAGCGCCGACGATAAATTATCTATAATTCTGCGACCGGCCGTTGTAACTATTTGATCTCGAAGCTTTTTCCCGAGCCTCATTGACTAATAACTTACGAGCAGGATTGCCAAAATCCTGACCATTAAGATTTGTCATTGCTGCCTGTGCCTGAGCATCATCGCCCATCTCAACAAAACAGAAGCCTCTCGACCTTCCCGTCTCACGATCTGTGATGATCGTGACAGACTGTACAGTGCCATGCTGCGAAAACAGATTCCGAACCTCTTCCTCCGTCGACGAATACGGCAAGTTACCAACATACAATTTCTTCACAAACGCCTCCTAGAAAAATAGTGAAAAGTTAACTATGAACCTACACAATTTTGACTTTCGCACCTGCAGCTTCCAAATCTACCTTAAACGATTCAGCTTCCTTTGATGTCATTTTCTCTTTAAGTGTGCCTCCAACATCTGAGAGATCTTTTGATTCTTTAAGAGATTTACCTGTGAACGTTCGAATAGATTTTACTACTGCAATTTTATTTAAACCACAATCTATCAACTCTATTTTAAAATTTCTTGGTTCTGATTCTGTGGGCTTAGGTATCGCATTCTGAAGAATTAGATCTTGTTGTTTTAACAGTGCAGCGATATTGTTGTCTGACAATTTATGCTTATCCACTAAACATTTATTGATCGCAAACACTTCAGCAATAATTTTATCGGCATCCATTGTCCATGAACTTTCTTAATCTTTTCTTATATACTGATCTATTCTTTGAGTTTAAGCTGTTTTGTCAAATTTTTGATTGACCACTGCAGATTCTCTCTGGCCCTACGCTCATATTTCTTTTGGAAATATTCGTGATAATAAATTTTCTTTCGGTTTAAAAATGCCTGCAACACTCTTAATCTCTCCTGATTAAAAATAGTCCTTGCGTATAAAAACTCTTTACGAATTTTTGACTCAAACTCAATATATTTCGATCTATTTTTACCAAAGATTGCTATGTCGATATCAGCCACAAGGCACTGATCATTCACGATAAATGCATCCACTGCCTCATTAGTCCCTAAAGTCCGTTCAATATACTTAATTTGATGCGTAGTGGCCATAATGTAACTTTCAATCCAGCTTTCTTGGTCTTTGTACTTTAGCATCAAGATATTCTTCATTATTTCACAGCTCTTAGCCTCAGAATAACTCACGACGTCGTGAAACCACAATGCGATCTCTACTTCATCTTTGAACGTGGCCAGAGACGACGCCTTATCAAATTCTAATAGACAGTCATAAATGTGATCTAATGTGTGGTAGCACCGAGGAAAAGTTTGGTAAAACGGGAGGATGAAAGAATTAAACACGCCCTGTAGATCTCTCACTGAGTATTTGCTGTTGATCCTTCTTACTAAATTTTTCCAACGACCTCGTAAGTAGTCAACAACCCCGGGCTTGCATCTGTTATTCATGGTAAAGTAATCTATCAAATTATCAAAGAAAAAGAGCCCGAATTACTTCGGACTCTCTCTCAGTGCTGCTGTGGTGTTAACTTACAGCGCCGTCGGTTGATAATGCTTTTTTGTCATCTTTCTTTCAATCTTGTCTTCAGCAGCTTGAATAGCCACATCTTTATTTGGCGACGTCTCTAAAACCTTTATGCCCCTTGGCGGATAACCGATCCGTCCGTAAACGTTAGCTGCGGCAAAATTGCCGTCTTTATCAGGAAACACAGCAAAATAATGATATTTATTAGCAGTGCCTTCTCTTTTTGTAAGGTATTTTCTGAATACTGGAACGTCAGTAGCAGCGTTAAGAGTCTTTCTTAATATGTCTAAGATCTCACGTGACTGAGACCGCTTAGGATCGACAATCATTAGTCCGCTAGTCTCAGATCGCGGTGTGGGCTTTCCAGTTAGTCTGCGTCTTGAACCTGGGTGTCTAGTTAAATATCCCCGTTGCCACTCTAGCGGCATTTCGTTCCAGTCACGTGCAATACGAAGAAACTCTCCTTGGATTGCTGCTAAATGTTTAAACATCGCCGGCCTCCTGATAATGTTTGCTTTATGTTCAACCGTTTTTTCCATTTCAGCTTCAGCTTCCATACCTTTTAACCTTGTATAGTAATCGCCTATTTCCGCGAGATGATCCATAGCTATTTTGGCAGCCTTCACAATGTCACTCGTGTGCTCAAATTCAACCTTGATACCCATGACCAACTGTCTCGGGTCAAAATCATGTGGGTATTTGCCGTCTGCTAATCCGCCCTTCATAGGTTGCCACATCTTGTCGAGCAATGCAATAAATTTATCATGCTCTCCATTAGTGTACAAGACTCTCAGTCTCTTTTTAAGATCCACGTCATATTCCTCGTTCTTCACAGATAGCTTTTAAATCCTCAATGGCCTTAGTGATATAGCCCTTAGCTATGTCCCTGTCTTTGTCATAATCTTCAATTGCCTTTACAATGTCGACAGGTTTTACCTTATTGTGCTTAACAATGTTAGCAGCTTGCTGCAACGCTGATTTTGGATGCTGGACGTCTTCAAATGTCTCTAAAATGCCAATCGCATCCCGCAGCGATTTCTTCTTATTCTTCATTGATAGTTTTACAAACTCTTGCTGTAATAATGTTGAATAGTTCATATTCGTCTCCCAAATAATTACTTCTTATCAACCCAAGTTAAATTCTACATCATATTAGGTGAATAATACTAACTATGGACAAACGGCCGTTCAGCAGCCAAAAACTAAATAACGAAAGGACCTCTTATGGGACTTGATGACATGGTAAAGAGTGTAAGCGATAGTGCGACGAAGCTCATCGATGATGTTAAAAAAAGAGCAAGCACTATCATCGAATCCGCTGTCAACTTAGCCATTGAAAACGGAAAAAAGCGCTTAGAAGATCTCCGCAAAATACTACAGGAAGAACATGCGAAATTAGAAGCTAAAAAAGCAGAAGTGGTCAAAGAAATCAAAACGGCGGTTGAGACTGAACAGCATAACTTTTCTGCCTTAACCAAAAAATTTGAACAAGAAATAAAAGACGACCTGTTGAACACCAAAAAAGAATTTTTAGCCGACGTGCAAAATGAGCGGTCTGCAATCAGTCACGAAGTAGAATTAATAAAGGCTGAATTAAAAATTGAATTGCACAAAGAACTTTTAGACAAACTGGAGGCACGCATCAAGGAAGTCGGACAGTCAAACATCTTTACGCGCCTTTTTGGAAAAAAATGAACTTCACTGAGTGGTTTGTTAAAAATAAGCTCGATAACAGTGAGGCGTGGTTTCAACAAAATCTGCTATTGGAAACGATTCTGGGTAGTCACGCCTACGGTTGCAACCGCGAAGATTCTGATTACGACGTCTACTGCATCGTGATGCCACGACGAGAACATTTATGGCCACAAAAATTTGGTTATATCCTCAACTTTGACGACATTCCCAGTTTTCGACGCAAAGAATTAAAGGGCGAGAATAGGACGAAAGTCAATGACAAGGAGGTTGAAATAGAATGGATCTCCGTTGTTGAATTCTTTAACCTTGCCGGTCTGAGTGGCTCACCAAATCTACTAGAAGTCTTATTCACCAAAAGAAACATGGTTACCGTAAGTTCAAAGATAGGCTGGATGCTACGTGATAAACGGAAGTTATTTCTCTCCTTAAAGACCTTCCATAGCTTCAAACACTACGCGTGTCGTCAGATGCAGAAGATTAGGTCAAAGGAGCCAGTATCGACAGACAGACGGAAGATTATCGAACAATACGGTTACGACATTAAAATGAGCTATCACGTCTTGCGGTTATTGGACGAGATGCAACAGATGCTAATCGATAATGACATCGACCTGATGAGAAACAATTCCGAGTGTAAATTGATGCGCGAGGGTGCCTGGGGTGACCTTAGCAGGTTTGAGCGTGAATTCCAACGACGAATGGATTACGTAGAAGACTTGTCAAGAAAGACATCACTACCACCGCAGCCAGAATCTGCATCTTTACATAATTTTTTAAACGAACTAATTGAAGATTATTATGGTAATGAAGATAAAGCGCAACGCAATTTCGAGTACATTTCAACAAAAGATGTAATGGATAAGCTGTCAGAAATTACAGAAGCGCTAAACGACTCAAAAGCTCCTAAAATAAATATACTGCCCAGTGATTGCACATGCACTGCAGACCAGTACGGCGGCGTTACAAATCCTAAATGCATAGTTCATGGAGATAAACGAGGGTAGTCATTTACTCTTACTCTCGTTATCACTCGACTTAGCCTCAAGATAATCCAATGCAGCCTGCTTGACAAAGAATAGGGCCACGCCTTCTGTGACCGCCTCTACTCCAAAGCCATAAGGCTTGTCATTTAAGACGTAGTACAATTCCCTAACATCAAGTCCACCTCGTCGAGCAAGTTCTTCAAGCGTCTGACTGTGATTGGTCTGCGCCTGACGCTCATGCGGCTGAATTAAGCCCCAAGGTATGACGTGCGGACAACCTTCTACAGGTTGTAATACTGGAAATGTTTTCATTTTAATGGTGACGGCTGTTCAATGGCCTCTTTAAAAAGTCTCTTTAGATCCTTCACGGTTTCTTCAAGCCTCGTCAAAACTTTATTTTGTAGTTCTTTTGAGTCAATTATTGAACCGAACAAATTTACGGGTGATGATTTGAGTCTTTCCTCTTCAGCCTTCATTTCTGCTATCACTTCACCCTTCCATTTATCTACAATAAGAAATGGCAGTTGTTTTAACTGATTTTTCTCATCCTCAGTCTTCACCGAATCTGACAGATGATGATAGATCAGCATAAAATTCACAACAGACAGATAAAGATCAAAATGATTTATTAACGTGTCCTTAATGTCCCTGTTTGGCTGCGAAAACAAACTAGCCATTTGCTTTACAAAATCGTTAGACTCCGCCATTTTTCCTCCAAAATGATGCGAGCGTTCCTAAGAACGCTCGCAAATAACGTGCATTTTAAGAAGCAGCCACAATTTGCGAAATGTCATACTTACGATAACGGATATTTAGTCCTCTTGCAAGTATGAGCCTATTCCACTCAACTTTTTTGCCAGGTAGTACGAACCCGTGTTCCCACTTGGCATTTTCAATCCACGTTGGCATCTTGTTGCCATCGTCACCGTTAAAGTGAAAAGCATATTCTGTTGCCCTTGTGGCAAATCTAAGTTTGGGAATGATTGTGGACGTGAGCTCACGTGAGCGATCTTCAACTGCCTTGAGTAGATCAGAGGGAGTAGAACCTTTGAAACCCGGCAGCATCGGACTAATCGATTTTGGCCACTCAAACATGAGCTGTGGATAATCAATCTGTGCCTCAAGTGTCGGCACCTTAATCGATTTCTGTTCACCGACAACCGTTTTCTTCGGCCACTCTTTCTTTTCACCGCCAGTACCGCCTATTTTGATACCCCTCTTCCTCATGTCAACCGCAGTGTCTTTGAGGAACTTTGCCTCTTCGGTGAGACGATCGATGAGCACTTTTGTGATGAGGTAATGCTGGCCGTAAAATGAGACCCACCTGTTCGGGTGCACGAAATTCTTGAAAACGACCGAATTACCAGTCCACAGCTTGTTGTCTTTCAGGAAGTCGTTCTCCTTTGCATCGGGGACAAATTCAATTGTCTTCCAACCATCATACCACGTACCGTCAAGATCTACAATCATAAAATTGCGGAAATTGCCGACGGAATCGGTGGTCACGACGTTCGCATCGAGTATACGAACGGAAAATGAAAACGTCTCCTTATTCGAGACGACATTGAGAATCTTCCCGTGACGGTTGTCACCTGAGACAACGTGCTCACCCTCAGCAATTGTTCTCACACGACGACCCTCATATTTGGGAAGATTAATAACGGCACCTCTTTCTGCTAGGGCAAAAAGAAAGCACGCGAGGTCCAAGTCGGTGCCGACAAACACTCCGTCATCAGTATAAGCAGCGCCTGGACTACGAGTGAATAGATCGTAACTCCAGTGATTCAGCATCTTGTCAATGACCGGCTGAATAGCATCTGCCCTACTTAACGTCACCTGCATAAGCGGATTTTCAAGTACGTTGACGAGCGTACCTGCAACTTTTTTAGACATACTCTGTCCTCCTTTTGTGTATAGTGTTATTCTATGTTAATTTTGGCATCGACTTTACTTATAAAAAATGTATAATTCGTCTTCCGTTGTCCGTTTAAGAAATTCTGAAGGAGCACGTAAGCTCCATGATTTTACAACTATACTAATAATGTCATCCTCAGTTTTTCCTCTTTTTGCTAATCCCTCGTCGATTCGTCTATTAAGTTCTTCGCCTGCAACAAATGAAACAGTAAAATGGTTTATCATAACTCCGCCTTATGTTGAGATTGATTTAGCTCTTTTATAAGAGCATCATCCCTCGTTATCTGCACAATGTTTATAGAAATGGGAGCACTGTCTTTATCAACCCACAAGCTATCAAGGTCATTAATGGTGCCCACAAATCCAAATTCGTTCATTATCGTTTCAACAGAGGGTGGGCTTGGTAGTTTAGTCTTGTCTGGGATTGACACAGATAAATGTCGGCACCAACTGGGCGTCTGATTTTCAAATGAGAACACCACCCGGTAGCCGTCGGGAATCGTGCAGACGAAGTTTTTATCATCACCGACAACTAGACCCTTTTTTAACATCTCTAAACTTACTGGGTGCAACTTAGCATAATTGACGAGCTGGCTAATTATGCTTTTTATCTGGTCGTTGATTAAAAGTAATCGCATCTGGTTTTAGAATGAGTTGTTGTTTTTTCTCATAAAAATAGAAATCGTCAGAGCGGTATGCATCGTCCAACTTCTTTGTCTTTATTCGTCGTCTGAAAAGTCGATGTAGTATCTTTTTTACAGGCGTGATAAAACTCATGATGTTATAATCATCATAAAATTCAAAGAATATCCTCGATTTTAAATGGTCGACGGAACGGATGATTTTTAGATTGTTTGGGGTAGGGTCGAGATGACTTTATCGACCTTATCGATGAGATCGGTTTGTCTGGAAATATAATAGAATTGCAAGATCTACAATAATAAACTCGTTGCCTATTCTCAACTCCGTTATTTGAACACAATACTATTTTATGATCGTTAAAATCTTCATCTTTAAATGGGCCGACACCGCATAAACTACAGTAATAATATGACTTTAATTCGCCGTTGCATTTGTAAAAATACGGCCTTGGCTGTGGCTTTTCATATTTGTGCTCCATAGAGGTAATAATATTCCGTTTCATTGGCGAAGTTAACAAAAAAAAGCCACTTCTTCTAAGTGGCTCACTTATAAACACCTACAAATTTTTATTGGCTTTGCCGTCTAAATGGCGGTATAAATAAATTCGGCGGCGTCACGTTGCTCACACCATAAGAGTAGGGCTTTCGCTTTGGCTGCTTTACTTTAGTTATCCCTATTCCATAAGCAAACTCGTAGCTTGTTTGGATGCCGTCACCGACCCTAATTTTAATAAATCGTGAGCCGTTAGTCGGGTCGCCTATCATTTTGACGTCCACAGACGTGCCGTTCAAATTTATAATCTCGTACTGGTTGTCCGTGTCTGCGGGATATGCCGCAATTATAAAATCGTCAGGATAATGCTTGGCCGTTAAGACGGTCAGGTTATTAAGTATGATTGACACGATAGACCCTATTTCAACTATGGGATTGACTTTCTGAGTGACGATCTTTGGCCTCGTGGTCATAAATAATCTTACCGGATTAGCCTGCAGATTACTACCCTCGGCAACCAGCCAGACGTCATAATCTTGATTGTACAGGAGGTTCGCGGCTGCTAAGGTGCCCTCTACGTCGGCGGTAAGTCCGACCGTACCCCAAAAACCCGCCGCCACGACCGCGCCGTGGCCGTTCTTGTGGTCTTTCACCTGTTGGGACGTTGGCACAGCATCTGCCCGTGCCACAACCACAAAATAGGCTGTAGTAGCCTCAAGCGTTTTAACTAAAAATGTGGCTGACGTCTCGCCCTGCGTGCCGTTCTTTGGATAAGATGATGCCCAGGTCGGAGCATTCACGGCTGTAGTAACGAATGTTAATTTAGTCGGAGCGGCCTGCAAACTAAGATAGACGTCCTCAGCCACTAGATATGCATCATACGTCGTCGATTGCGTCAGATTAGCTGCGACAAAATCAGCTTCAGTTATTGCAGCCAACACCACTGATCCAAAAAAACCTGCAGCGACGTGTGCGCCTGTAAAGTCTTCACCTGCTTTAACCTGTTCAGATGTCGGAGCGTGCGCACCGTGTGGCACAACGACAAAATAGGCATGACCGCTAATGTTTGTTTTAACTAAAAATTGTGCTGCCGTCCTACCGATAGACCCCATCTTGGGATATGTTGATATCCAGACAGGCGGCGTCACATCGGCAGTTACAAAATCTATTTCAACCCGCGCGGTATAAGGACCGCTCAGGGGCATTCTAGCAACTAGATAAGCATCATACGCTGTCTGGGGCACTAAATTACTAGCACGAAAGACATCTATCTCAGGCGGCGGAGCCTCGACATTTGCAGTCAATGGCACTGAACCAGAAAATCCAGAAGCAACCGGAGTGCCTGTTGAATCTTTACCTTCTTCTATCTGAGACTGTGACGGTGACGGATCGCCGTGCGGCACGATTACAAAATATGCCGTGCCATCCTGATCACATTCGGCTAAAAATCGTGCCGTCGTGCATGTAATGTCCCAAATCTGTGGGTAATACGCATTCCAATTAATTACAGCCATAATGCCTCCTGTATAATTTACGGTGTCACTATTAAGAAGTTGTCTAAGTTCTAATGTTTTTGTCTACTAGAATATATAAGATATAAAGGGATTTTCAACATTATCGACGCGTGCAAATCTTTGTTCAAAACCCATCACTTAAACCACACATAAAAAAAGCGCAAAATTTAAATTTCGCGCTTTCATTCTACTAAAATTACTTCTTTGTTATTTTTGTTATGCCGATCTTGCCGTCTTTCAGGAAAATATTTACTGCCTGTCTCTTTTTAAGTGACAGACAGGAGCGAGGAATGCCCACGCGGTAATCTTTACGGACACGTAAGGTGTTGGGTATTCCCTTGATAAGTACTTTACGGCTGGCGGCCACAGAGTCACCGGGCTTTAAACCAAGCGCCTTGATGAATGCAGTCGGTATCCGTATTACGTTCTGTGTGGTGTCCTTAATTTTTCGCTGTTGTATGTTAATCGGCTGCGATTTCTTTGCTTTTGTCTTTGCTGATTTTGCGGAAGCAGAAACAGATGTAGCCGGAGTCGGTGTAGTCGGTGCTGCAGGCGCGGTCGGCGGTGCTGTCACCAACGTTGCCGGTGACGGTGACGGTGATGATCCTGCCGGACACTGCGAAGCAGCAGTTTTAGGTTGTGCCTGAGGATCTGTTGATTTATATCCGTGCTCCTTCTCGAATTCATCAGGTGTCGTTGCCTGCGCATTCCTGTCGTTGTAATTGATAGGATCTGCGAAAAAAGGATAATAGAGAGTGGCCCGTTCAGTGTCGTTATTGACAGGAATTGACGTTGATGTGTAGCTGTCGCCCGTCCCCCTGTTCGTAGTATCGAAATTACCGCGCAACCACTCAGCTACATCGTGGTTAGCAATCCATGTGCCGTCTTTCTTGATCGCGTTGCAGATATTCACAGACGTGAACATCTTCTGCGCATTGATAAACTCAACTACCTTTGCTTTAATTGTGGCTTGCATACAGCATCTCCTTTTGGTTTATTTTTTCATTTCAATCAAATGAGTTATCGTTGCCTGACTTGGTGTGTAGACAATGTATTCATCATTATACAGTGAACTACCACCGCCTGATTTTGCCCATAAACTATCATAGCCTCTTGGGGGACCGCTTGCCGTGTTGTGGGTGACATAAGTTTTACCCATCGCAAAATTGACAATGAATAAAAATGCATTGTCGTACCGATTTTTCGATCCCGACCACCACCCTGTCGAATAATTCAACGACTTAGTGCTATGGTGAGCTGCGTAAATACCGTTGCCAAATAACCTGCCGGTGACGTGGCCTGCATTATATGGCGGAATTATAAGACCATTTTTTAAAATGCTTAGAATATTACAGTTCTTAGACCCATGGAATAATTCTTTCGGATTGCCAAGCCTTGCCTTTGTCGTATCGAACCGCTTCCTCTCGTCTGGTATTAATATAGTGAATATGTTATTTACCCTCCAACCCCAGACATCTAATCCTCGATGGTTTCCCGCCTTTGAGTTATGTACGTAGTTTTGAAGCCGATCATAGTCGTTGTTTGACCTACCAAGCTCATCAATATCAACGCCCAACGCATTCAGCCTTTGCGAAGCATTCTGGTTAAGCGCAGAACCCATCTGGACAGCTGAGGCTAACTGGTCTAGCAAGTCGTACTCGTTGATTAACTTTTGGGAGTCCAGTATCCAGTCGTCAATCGTAATTTTGTGGCCGAATTGGTGGGGTATCAACGAATAGTACTTGTTATTAGCAGTCCTCGCGTCCTGTTTCTCAGAATCAATTTTGTCATCCTTGATTAACAACTTCAAACTATCCAAGGCGGCCCGTGCTTCATCAACCTGTTCTTTGGTGACGGGCCCGAGCGGCGTCTCAAAGCCGTTTGAAGTTAATGTGAGAGACGTCAAAGACGTTATGTTATGAATGTTCTCATCAACGATTTGGTTAATCAACTTAACAATTCTTTGGTTAGTTATATTTGACACATCAACAGCTGCCACTTTCGTTGTCGTAATGGCCACAGATTTATCGCGGATATTTGGTGAGCCGACCTTTGGTGAAAAAGTTCTTACTTCTTCGTAATTTTCTCGTCTTGATTCTCCGAGGCCTCGGTCGTCCTTAATGGTCTTGCCTTTGAGTTTCTTTTTGATAATGGAATCAAATTCGTCCTCAAGTATTGACACGTCTGTTATGCGACAATCACCGTGGTAGTCAAAATCACGGAGACCAAAAACTTCCGACAAACCTAAGCGGCCATAGTGTGAAAAAAGCCGATATTCGCCTGAGGTGGGATTGTGTTGAAGCTCTAGACAGTAGAATTTATTGTTGTTTCCCTCAACATTGCCACAGTGAAGAACTTTAAATTTTTTTGTTTCGGTGAAACCGCTCTTAGAAGGTTCGTAGTCATTATCACCGAGCTTAATCTTTTTTTCTTTGAACCTCTCAGCCATGATGAGCCCCTGTGTTTAATTGTGGAGCGAGCATGCCTTTACGTAATTTACGTTGTTTTTCAAGTTTATCAAGTGTGCAATCATCACCTTTTTTTAAAATTCGTATTTTAGTGACAACTTTTGAATTTCCAACTTCGCTTGCATTCCTTGACGCGTGACCTAAATTAATGTCATAATCACGAAAGAACTCTTGGACGATCTGTTTTGCAGTTCTATTGTCCGGCCGAGGATGAAACACGTACAACGATTTCGTCGTAACTTCCAAAACGACACCGTCAGCCTTTAGAATTGCATCGATCCATTTACTCATTGTCTCTCTCATTTTAAAAATTAAAGAGCGGCAATACTCTTTAGTAAAGAGGACTTAGTCGACTACACAGGTAAAAAAGGATCCCATGCTTCAGGCTTCTTCACCTGGTATCATTGCAGTCGCATAAGTTGCAGCACCACCTGTTATTACCGCCCATGCTTACGCGTCTCTCCGTAGATCTTCAATTCTAACCCAACGACGTCTCCCGCCCGCAAGTGCTATGATGGCAAATTTATCATGAATTTCTGCAATCATTCCTCGATAAGTGTTTCCTGTGGGACAGGTCCATTTGACAGGCGTATTTATTTTGACTTCAGCTTTACTTAATTTAACATCATGTATAGTCATACAAAAGATCGTAGATTTGTAAGTCTGTCATATCGTGCTACGCTGTTCACACTCTACGCCATTTCACCTGTCGGCTCACTTGCAGACTTCGTGCGTGCAAAATTTAATATTTTCCCATTGTTATCAACTTCACAACAAATTGCGCCTATACCACTGACATCGTCTATGCCAAACAGTCCATTTAATACACCGACAAACCCAACCTGCGGGTACTTGTCATTTTCGTATTGTCGAACTTGTATAGTTGGATGATTTGCAAGAGTCTCATTGCACTTAACTCGATTATCGAGCAAATTTTGAGTCGCGTCAGGATCGATCACTAGCATTTCATTCAACAACTTAATAGCTTGTTCGACAGAAACAGTTTCGTTAATCACTTTGATTCCTCCGCTAGAAGTGTCTCAAACAAAGCTTTTTCTACATCTTGATCAAGTATTGTATCTTCTTTTTCAAAGTCTAACGCATTTATGATTTTATCCATAGTTATGTCGCAATATTCATCTGTCCAATCTCCGACAACGTAATAGCGAGAAGATTCTGTAATGACTCCAAAAAGTATAGGATCTTTCTTCTCTTCGCGTGTCTTCTCTATTGCTTTATTGTCAGGATCAGTATGCAACACTACAAACTCATCAAACAGTTGAGCCTTTTTAGCTTTTTCTAACCTTTGCCTGGCGCATTTAGGAATGATGCGGATATAATTTTTTATTTTAGTAAGTTTAATGACGCTAGGTTTTGCACAGAGATCAATAAACCTCTGTAAATCTTCTTTCTCAATATATTGTTTAAACCCACAAGTTATCATTTCCTGCTCACGAATAAATCGTCCAAATTTATCGTTAAGTTTATCTTTTAAAGCAACCTGGTTACAAACTTTGGCAGTCTCCATTAGTTGACAGATTCGTTCAAATCGCGAACTCAACTTCCGTTGCTCTAAAATATTAAACCGTTTTTTGACAAAATGGAACACTGCTACAGGCTGTAACAGCTTTAACCTTTTCTTCGGACTATTTGCATCAGTTATATCGCCGCGTTTCTTTTTAGGCACTCTAATGGCAGATGGCTTACGTGTAGCATAAGTGTTGTTATCGGCATAATCATCAGACCACGTTGTGTTATAAGCAAAAGTGCCTGTATTAAGACCCATACTACCACTATAAAGTGCAATTCCTGAATTTGCCGATGTATTTAACAACCATCGCTCACTAGTAGCCAATCCCGTGCCTACATTATCGCTAACTAATTCATTTGCCTCTGGTATATTCATTCATCCTCCTTTGAGATTTTTTTAGATCCGTGCCATTTTTCGCCTGGAAAATTTGTCCATTCAGCTAAAGTTATCTTTTGAAAACTGATTATCGTAACTATAGCAATACTTTTATAAAGTTCGTAATCTTTTAACCACTCAAAAGGGTGTCGTCCCACAATCACCAATTGGCGAAAAGACGCGTGCTCCTGACCATACCGTTTATAAGTATACGACACAAAATAAGCAGATTTCATACTTTTTCTCTAATGAGTTTTTCTTTTACTTCAAATCCTGCATCGCGTAATTTTTTTATAAAAGCAAGCGTTTTAGTTAATTCTGGTTCCGGCAATAATAGATTTTTAGGATGCGAATTATACCCGACATATATTTTTTCAGGATGAATTAACACCATCCACAGATAAAATTCGTCAATGTCAAAATCCAAAATGGGTTCTATCGTAACTATTTTTCTTTTATATGCCAAATTGCGAAAGGCGTCAAAGCGCACTGACGGTAATGGCGCGCTTGAAATATTAGAATAATCGGCGTCTCGGTTAGTTTCAATTGTCGTCAATAAAACAGTATTTCCGAGAAAATCGTCAAGGTATTTATTAAACCACACAGGGCTTTTTGATTGCCAATAAATCGTGGTATTCGGATATTTTTTTGTTTCAGCTATGACTCTTCTAATAAATTCTTCATTAGCAAAAGCAATGTCACCCATTCCGCAGGGCCACACAATGGAATGTTTTTTAGGAAATGATTTTAATCGATTTTCATGTTCGTGAGGAAAGAAGTCGTAACAGTTAGAGCAATTTTTTCTTTGGCGCTTCATTTGAGCCTGAAATGATGGCTTACAGTACTTACAATTAAAACGACAGCCGACAAAGACGTTCCAAGTTTTCACATCTTCATACATTCTATCTTTCATATGAACACACCAAAAATTTTTTTAATATATTTTATGACAAACTCATTGATGCCCGGTGCTCGTTTTTCTGCATTGCCTGCAACATTCAACGTCTCGATTTCAAACTTCCTAATCCACTGTCTAACTACGTTTGGATGTATGGGATAATCAACATTAACGTCAATGTAGGGTCGTTTATATTCATTTATGGCTTTTAACGTTAACTGCTCGCCGGCAGAGTTAAAATCCCTTGCAAATCGAATTGTGCCATCAGAGTCTTTAACATTCGCAAATGTTCTTGGCGGATATTGCGGTAAAGCATGCTCTACTATGTTATATGTAGCTTTCATATCAGGCCGTGGGCCATCTTGCGTGATGAATCCTTTTGGCATCCAGCCGCCTGTCTGTAATTTGAGCTGTCTTGCTGCCTCAATGCCCGCCTGGTCCGCACCCGTTTGCCCGCCTGAGATAATTTTTTTAAGGGGCAACTCAAAGTACCACGTGGTCCAGTTTGCAAAGCTCTTCTGTTCACGATCATCATCCAATTGAACCACTAAATCAGGACGGTGTGTAGATATCATTTTACCAATGAGAACAGTGTGACAGGCAAAGTAACCTAATTGCTCTATCTGCAGCTTGGTAGGCCTGCTATGCGGGCACCAGCAGCATAAAAAATATTGGCTGTCATTTGACAACTCGTCTAGCCATTTCTGAATATCATCCCAACGATCAGCGTAAGCGTCTCTCAACTCATCTGCATATGCTGTAGCCTGATAAGCAAAATTTTCAATATGAGATCGGTAGACGTCCGTTGCAACATCGGCAGTAAAATTTTCTAATAATATTGGCTTATGTCGTGTGTCAAAAGGAGCCAAAAACGGTATTTCCTTATACTTGCACCACTCAGGCTTATTGCGGGCGACGCTAAATTTGTTATTGGTCTCAAATTTTCTAGCGTCAAGGAACGACGTCAATAGTACATTAAAATCCATGTTGCTAATAGTCAAAACGTATTACGAAGATATTTTTTTAATAATGAGAGGCACGACATCTTTAAAATGAAGAATTTTCTTAATGATTCCGCGTTTAATTTTATACTTGCAGTCAACAATTGTAAATCCAACTATCTTTTTCCTCTTATGATCAATCATCAGAGTGACACCGTTGTTAAGATCGTGCCCAACTGCTGCACGAGGTTTATTTATATAAGCATAAAGCACATCGCAGTCTGAGTCGTAATCCATGTTTAGTTTGCCTTTTAATTTATCCACCACATCCTCAATTCCAAATTTCTTGTTGGTACGATGCGGGTTCGAATATCCATGATCGACTCTTGTCATCCCAGACGCCTCCAATTGAGAATAATAACGGCGGCAAGACTGGTTTTTCATCTTTAGCTGGTATCTGCTTTAATTTGCCAAGACGTAGGCGGTATTCAACGCAGATAATTTGCTGCTCTCTCCACAAGTCATAAAACTCTTGGAAGTGTTTATCTTTTGCAGATATCGTGTACTCAAGCAAATATGCAGATTTGTCTTTTGTGCCGACTGTAAATGTCTTGCCACTAATGGCATTGACTTCCTGCATGGTGTCGAGGAAGCAATTTTCGACCACGGCCTCCGTGCGTTCATCAAAGTCAGCGTAAAAACACTGCATGCCGATTATGATCGGTAAGTGTATCAAATTCTCAGGTAAATTCTTTTTCCACTCATCTCCCGATTCCACACGACCTGGTAATTCTACAAGCCCTGCAAACACAGCTAGCTCTGTCGTTTTTGATAACTGCAACAAATTTTCAACTTTCTTATCCATGACGATTTAATCAGAAAATAAAACAATGTTTTCTAAAAATAAAAGGCCCACTCGTTCGAGTGAGCCGTCGCATATTTACTTTTTACCGTCACACAGCAATTGAGCAGGCAGTAAGTAAGGCTACTAAAATTTTCCAGTCGTCTTTAACGTAATCGGGGCTACCGACAGCCTTTGTCCAGACTTTGTGGAACATAATGTTAATGGACTGCTCAACCATTTGCCTGTCTTTAAGGTCCATCGGAGCTATCTTGTCAACCACTTCAAGAGTTATTCCGCAATCCTGAGTGACCTCATTAAGTTTGGCACTCGGGTACCCTTTGATGACTGCAACGACCCGACCCTGCTTGTCAAGAAGACAATAAATGTCAGGCATGATGCCTCCTTAATCTGCAGCTTTAGAAAGCAACACTTTTTGCGACCGCTCTAAAACCGTAGTTCTAGTGATCATCAACGGCCCTAAGATGAGCTTGAGGTCGCTGCTGCCATGCGGCAACTTGTGCCAGCGGTCATAGATGTCATCCTGCGCGGCCATGAGAGCGAGGACGTCGCTTGTACGTCGGCCGTTGAGTCGCCTCAAGAAGTGCACATCATCTTGCACACTGGCGTACTTAGATAAGATGTACCCCTTATTCGTAGTCAATACACCGACATTCTTTTCGACGCGCATGATACGAATAATGGTATAGATTTGGAACGTTGTAAGGTGGAAGACATTCGCCAATTTCTTAGCAGTCAGATGACCTTCGTGCTCGGTCATATAAGTGATGACTTTTGGCGCCAACAGTTGAAGCTTTGACTGGTATCCTTTCTTTGTACGCACACCGTCTCCTTTCGGTTAAGGTTCAAATTAAATTTTCTTACCGCAAATGTCATTCTTGGCACAGTCAGCAGCACGTAGAGGTGTGCACTGTGATTGTGCCATTTTACCCCAAGGGCATTTTACAGAATGTTTAACCGCTTTACGTGCTTTAAAACCGATATAATGTTTAAATTTTCTTTCAGCTTCTTGGTAAGTAAGTCCTTGTTGACAATATTTAAAACCAATTTGAAAAGAAGATAAAACTAATCCTAAATACATGCTTGGAACTGTCATCTTTACTTTAGACATGTTTCACCTGCCTCCGTTAACACGATGAATGTCTCACCTGTCGGTGTATGCAAGGGCCCGCATAGAGCTCGACTTAGTTTGCAGTAGCCTCGGTCTATCAATGACTGGAAATTCTGTGACGGCGGATTTGTCTTGCATATAGCTTTGCCGGGAGGCCAAGCATGTTCTTTTGACCAACTCGGCTCACAATACCCATCCCTCAATTTAATTAAAAAAGCTTTTTCGTTGGGTGATAGCATTTTTTAATGAACAGGTACTAAACGTTCAACTTGCAATCGTAAATGATTTGTAACTTTTCTTGCGCTAATAACATCCCTGGCAATCATTGAATAAAATACCGACTGGCGCAGATATTCAATAGCATCACTACGTTCTGATGCCGATGGCAGTGCAGCAATCTCTTCGATTGTTAAGGTTTGCTGTGGAACCGGAGTTGTTAAAGCATCGGTGATGACATTGACCGAGTTGACTTGAATTGGCCTCTGTGTGATTGCAGTCAGTGCATTAGTTGAAGGTAATGCCTTTCCTTTAAGAAAGTAACGAGCATGAATTGATTTAATCCTGACGCCCTGGGGCAGTAGCAATTTAATCTCTTTAATCAAAGCATAGATGCTCAATTTTGTGGCACCTGAAGCCTTGACAAGATCGTCAACTGCCGAACCAGTGTCATTGTGAGCCACGAGATGATCCAAGACTGCTCGTTTTTTTTCGGTCAATTTCAAATCCGCAAAAGTTGACGCCGATGGCATAGTCCCTAAGCTCGCTCGTTCGTATATCCCTACGGGTTCAAATTTTTTCGAGCCTTTAAGCGGGATTAAAAAATACCTGCCGCCCTTTAAAACTATTGTTTGTTTACGGCCTGCCACGTAATCCCGAACATTGTGTATTAATCCATAAATGCGGTCTCGATTTGGATTAATTTCCCGTTCTATGGTTGAAATAGCTACGCCTCTTCCTTTAACATCAGCATCAAACAACTTTAGCAACTTATCCGTCTTTGTTTCTGATCTTGGCATATTTGCCTCCTTAGTCTAAAATAATCAACATGCTTCACGAAGAAATTGTCAGGAGGATAGCCAATTATGACGTCACAAGTGCGTAGTAAAATGTCGTAGAATTAAGCGCAGCAGTGAGAGGACAATAAAAGGCGACAAAGAGATTAAGTGTTTCATGACACGTTATCATTACTACTTGTCAGTAATTAAAAGTAGTTTCTGACACCGGACGTCTACCTACCAGCCATCTCTCTGTCGCCAGTTTCTTCGTTAATCGAATTTAAGTACCATGACCTACTAAAGGTATCATCAAACTGTGACCATTCACTATTTGTCTTCGCTTTCATTTGATCAAATCTACTATTATAGCAATCCATTAAATCACACGCGTGGATAATAATGGCCTCTTTCATCATTGGTTCAACGGGTGCACCCCAGTCACGCTTTCCATGGTGTGATAAAATTAGATGCATTAATTCTGTAGATTTCTTAACAGGAAAGTCATCAGGTAATAACCGACAGACTATTGACAATCCTAATGATGTGTGGCCCACTAATTTACCAGATGTCGTGCGGTCAATAACCTGTTCGTAACAATATTCTCTTATTTTGCCAATATCGTGCAACATAGCACCTGTTATTAAAAGGCTTAAATTAACATTCTCAGGTGACTGTTTATATGACATATTGCATAGCTCAACAACACCGACTGTGTGTTCTAAAAGACCTCCGCAATATGCTTGATGATTTCCTTTTGCTGCGGGCGCTTTAATAAACATCTGCCAAAGACTGTCATTATCAAAAATTGAAGTTAAAACAGTTTGAAAGTCTTCATCCTCAACCAATGCGCGCAATTTATTAAAACGTTCAATGTAGTCTTTAACTTCAGATTCATCCAACGACGGTAATTTTATAGTTATGACCTTGTCCGATTTTGTTATATCAATCACGTCAAGTTTTGGATTGTTATTGTAAGATCCTAATTTGCCCTTAAGTTTGACAGTGTCACCCACGACAAAATTAATCTCATTCGTGTCCCACATGAAAGCAGGCACATCATTCTTGCCATCGTTGACGATTAATTTAATGTAGTCTTTCGGAGGCGACGACTTGCTCTTATTCTTATTGATAGACTTTATGACGACTGCCGCTGACACAATGTCGCCCTCGTTGAGACCGTCAAACATCTTATTCCCTTCTGTTAATTTCCATATAATAATCATTTCAATTTGCAAAGAGACAAATTTTTATATTATTCCTTCGTATACTTTATCAGAAGTTAATACGTAAAAGCGACATCACCCTTCGTTACCATAGAACATGTCGTGATATAACTGCGTTCTTTTCAAGAGCATGTCAGCGTAGTCAGAAACACTAACACCTGTGTATTTATCATACACAACGATACCGTCTCTGTACGCTCTTACTGAAGAGTCTCCGCCAAGATAATAGATTGCTGCATATTTTATAGACTCATAGTCAGAAAGATCATAGCGAAGTTTATACTTGTCCGCATAATAACGAACAAATTTAGCAGCAGCCCAAATAGCCTCTCTCGCCTTATACGGATTGATTCGTCGTCCAGTAATTCTTCTGACGTCTCTTAGAGCAATTTCAGTAAATTGAACAATGCCTTTAGCATTTGCCTTTGATAAAGCGCGCTTGTCTCCGGCACTCTCCCCATGTATTAGCCCTAACAGAAAACCAGGCAGTAGATGTGAATCTTGTTCACACCATGCCGCCCACTTTTTATAAACAATTATCTTGGCTACAACAATTGAATCCATCAGAGAGTCAAGCATTATTACTGGCTTGACAGGAATTACGACAATATGCACAATGGGTTTTGGAAACTCACTTATTATACTACATTGTGGTAATATGCTAGAACCTATTGTGTTAATCATGGCTGACCATACAATAAACATTATCGCGGCCCGGCCCAAGCCCCCATAAAATGTTTTAAACATAAAACCTCCTTGTCAAGTTGCGAGTTTAATGTGCCGCTTTTCTCGAATAACCATTATCTTAATTTGTCCGGGATAATTCATACTTTTTTCAATCTCATTTTTTATTTTTTCTGCCATAACCTCAGCATCATCGTCAGATACTTCATCGGGCTCTACCACAATTCTTAACTCTCGACCTGCCAATAATGCGTAACAGGACTTTACGCCGTCAAACGACAGTGCGATTTTCTCTAAACTATCCAGTCGTTTTACGTACGCATCAAACGTGTCGTGCCGCACACCCGGTCTGGCAGACGAAAGTGTATCGGCAGCCCTTACTAACCACGTATAAACCGACGATGGGTTATCATCGTGGTGTTCAGCTATAATTTTGCAAATTACATCTGACTCACCGCACTGTTTAGCAAAATCGGCGCCCAACTCAGCGTGCGAACCGCTAACAGCCCTAATGATTGACTTTCCAATATCGTGCAGTAGCCCCGCCCTTGACGCCAATTTTTTGTCTAATTTCAATTCTGCTGCTATGTCAGCAGCAATTAGCGCTGTCTCAAAACTATGTTCAAGCACATTTTGCGAATAGCTCGTTCGATATTTTAATTTGCCTATTGCTTTAATTATGTCAGTGTGCATGTCTGTTATTTGTAAATCTGCCACAATTTGTCGACCAGTATTAAGAATAATGTCATCAATCTCTCGCTTTGTCGACTCAACAATTTCTTCTATACGCTGCGGATGTATGCGACCGTCACTGATAAGTTTTGTCATTGCCAGCTTAGCAATTTCACGCCTGACCGGCTCGTAACAAGACAAGACAATCATTTCAGGCGTGTCATCAACCAAGACAGTCACACCTGTTAGCTCTTCAAAAGTTCTAATATTCCTTCCTTCGCGGCCGATGATTTTGCCCTTTAATGATTCATCTGGCAAATCAACAGCGCATGTTGCGATTTCGGATACCACGCTTTGCGATTCTTTTTGCACTGCATATGCTAGTATTTTTGTTGCCTCTATCCGCGCTCTTAACGATGTCTCATTAATAATTTCCTTAATTTTATTTTCAGATTTTAATTTTGCTGTACTTTCCAATTTTTTACATAGTAAATTCATTACATCATCTCGCGATAAACCTGACAATTGACCGAGCTGCTGAATTAATTGTTGCTCGCGTTCCTGTACAGACTGCTCTAGTGTTTTAGCAGTTTGCATACGTTGGTCTATCGATTTTCCCTGCACATTTAGTGCCTCAACCTTGCGAGCAAGGTCAACGGACTGTGTGCGTATATCTAACTCTTGTTTACGTATTTTATTACGCTGTTGTCTAATGAACTGAATTTCTTTACTTGTTTTACGTTTAAAATCCTGTTCATTTTTCTGTAAATCTTCAAGTTTGCGATTAATCTCTTGTTGTCGTTCCGAAAATCCTCGTGAGATAACAACAGCATCGTCGTCTTTTATATCAAACGATTTCTTCAGGAGCGAAATAACGTCAAGAATCGACTGTTTTTGTGCATCGTCTATTGTCATAGTTCACCTGTATTTTAATTTGACATTCGTGACTTTCAAAAACTCGTAGGGGAAAAAACCGTAGGACTTATGCAAGATCGTCAAACATCAAAAATGATTGTTTAATAGTAACATTTACGTTGTTGTCATCAATAATTTTAATACTTTCAACTTTTTCAATACAGACACTGAATTGAGATCTGCATAATAGATTGTAATCTTCTTTAAATTTATCATCGGCAATTTGAAAAAAATCATTGTCGATAATCTTATATGTATTAACGGCGGGTAATCCGCCTGTAACTGGTTTTTGTAAAACTACGGTTTTTTCCCCTATACATTCGACTTTGCTTTTAATTGAAATGCAATAAGCTAACCAATCTGTTGTGATTGAATCGTGACACTCTTTAAGAGCTAAATTAATTAACTCATCAATCTCGATTCTATCCATGTTTGTTTTAATATACTATTTTTAAGCAAAGATTTAATTACTGCCATCTTCAAACTTTATGTCTTCATAAGGTTGAAGATCCTCAAGTTTCATTGACCACAAGTCATCACTAAATTTCTGTTCTTCAGGTGTGAGACCCTCCAAATCTCGAACCTTGAAAAGAAAATCATCATGAGATGTGTCTTTCTCAGCAGCAACTTTACTTATACCTTCAGCATTTGCTCTCATTTTCATACCTGCCCTCGCGTAGAAGTTTTGGAATATAGTGGGATCAATGTAATGTTTCAGCGCGATTTTTGGCGTATTGCCGAGCCTATCTGCGACAACAACAGCAGCATCACTGATGGTCTGCTTAATTTGGTCACGACTCATCTTTGCTGGGTCAATTTTTGATAAATACTCATTGGCCCATTGCGTGCCATGGTGGTGACGGAAATGGTGAATTGTCACATTCGAACCGAGACGCATCCTTAAATATTCATTCACAAGTCGAGGAGCGATACGAATTTCCTCATTATGTTTCTTCCATGTGAACAGTGCGTCATCGGGCTGTTTATTCTCAAGAAATTGTTGTAGATTGTTTTTAATAGTGTCTGATACCTCAAATGTGTGTTTTTGTGCGATCCTCTTTTTACCAGAATAAGACACTACTACTTTATGATCGGTCATCGTTATGTGTTTTTTCTGCAAATTGTGTAGTCCACGGACATCGTCTTTCTCACTCTTTTTATTGCCCACCCGCATCGCAGCTTGGTCGACCAAAGCTATTGCCGTCGCGTACACCCTATCTCTTTCATTACTGCTAGTCAAATCCGCATGATATTTCTTTCTAATCGTCGGTAGTAATTCCCCAAATCGTTGAACATTCGCAAACTTGATCTTATTATGCCGTTTAATGTAATCTTCAGTATAGAAGTGCACAGCGTGACCCGTGCGAGGATGTGTCTGCTTAGCGTAATACGCGTTGTCTGAGTCCGGTTGCCAATCCGGATTAATATTAATCTTAACGCCCGGGAACATGCCTCGCGTGGTGTTAAGCTTCTTACCAGTGTGGGTGAAGAAATTAGGATGCGACTCAGGGGTCATGTGCTTACGTTCCTGCAATTTCTTCTGTCTCTCCAAGCGACGTTCTTCCCGTCTCTTCCTCCGCTCCGTCCTCCTCAGCGATTTTTCCTGTCTCCGTTTAAATCTTGCATTCAGGCGTCTTTGTTCTTCAAGGGGTAAGGACTTGAATTTAACTCTATTTCGTGTAGTAGGATGGCGAAACATCTTACCAAGCCACCACGGCTTTTTAACTTCTTTTGCAATTTTAATAAATTCTACACATATACGAGCAATATGTTTCATTTTTCCTCCAAATTTACCATTGTTCGCCATGTTCGTCATTTTCCCGCATCCACGTCAAATTTATTGCCCTGGCTATTGTCTTCAAATCCTTATATGTGCTCCCGACATCCCCAAGTGGAATGTCTGACTTATACCCCTGCACTATAGCGTCCCACTTGTCCCACTTGCTTTTTCCGCTCTTTTCTTTTCTTATGAATGTCATGTCAAAACCTTTTTTATTCGTCACGTTAATTTTATCTTCATCTATGTCTGACAGATCAACCTTATACCCATCTTTCTTAAATTGATCTGCAATATCAGTCAACTCTTTAATGACTTTCTGACGCTCAGGCGTCTGATCGTAAAGTTCTTTCTTTTTTGCTTCAAGTTGCTTCCGCTGTTCATCTAAACTACTAATTTGTTTATCAACATCCTTCACTGTCTTGTAGCGCTTTTCATGTTTTGCTGTAAGGCGACGTTTAGATTTAGGGTGACGGTTTAAATAATGTACCTGCTCCTCCATAGACAAATCATCCCATTCACGAGCAGTTTTTAAAAATTCAGCTTGTATTGTCGCCAAATGTTTCATATCACCCCTATTTATGATAACAAACTATAGTTATAATAAAGCTATCAAACAATTTTCAACTTCTCCAGAGCTTCAATTGCTTGCTGCTTTGTCATGTCAGGATTATCTAATAACAAATTCTGAAGATGCTCTTTGGCTTTGCCAACAGCCGGACCGGGTTGTAATTTCAACACATCCATAATTTCATGGCCTGTAATGGGCAAGACCATCTTCTCAACAGGTTTTTGGCTCTGTAATTCTTTAATTCTCTGTTCTAAATTTGTGATTGACACCATACTGGCATAATCTGGATGATGACTAGCCCTGTCGGCTTTTATAAGATTTAAAACATTATCTAGCTCAAGCCCCATGTCTCTAATAAATCGACGTACAGTGGCATCTGACCACTGGCTTGAACCATGCACTCGCATGTGTGAGGCAATAATTTTTGTCACCTTGTCAATCACATCATTTGAGTACTTTAAGCGCTTCATCACTTCTTCTGCGATGTCGGCGGATGCTTTTTCATGCTCATAAAAATGAGGCTGACTATCATCACCAACAGTCATCTTTTGGGGCTTACCTATATCGTGCAGCAATGCAGCCAACCTATCTACAGGAACTTTGTTCACCTCCATGTCATTAGACCTGTCTAGCACGTCCATGGTGTGATTCCAGGCATCAGTATAGTGATATTTACCTTGTTTGACCCCAACTAGTCGTTCTAACTCTGGCAGAAACTGGTGCAGTACTCCTGTTTTTAGCATTACATTTAATGCTCTACTTGGCTTTTTTGTCGCTAGCATCTTGTTCAATTCTTCCTGTATGCGTTCTCTAGAAATGTGATTGAGTTCTTCTGCATTATTCTTTACTGCAGGTAAGACGTCATCTGCAAATTTAAAATCATACTTGACAGCGAAACGAACAGAACGCAAAATACGCAGTGGGTCATCTTGAAAAGTCACATTCGGATCCAATGGCGTGCGAATGATGCCCTCTCGCAAATCATCCATGCCTTTACCTGTGAGATCTAACGTCTTGCCCGTGGTTAAGTCTAACAAAAGCGTATTAATTGTAAAATCTCTACGTTCTACATCCTCCTGCAGTGTCCCAAATGAAGTGGACGGCTTGCGACTGCCCCTTACGTATTCTTCGTTTCTTGTCTGAACAAATTCAACTTCAACACCTGATGGTAGTTGTATCTTGGCCGTTCCAAATGTTGGAAAAATAACAGGCTCATGAATTTTAAGTTTTTTACTTATATAATTAGCCAAATCAATGCCGCCTGACGGTGCCTCAACTGTGATGTCAATGTCTTTTGATAGTCTGCCCAATATTTTATCACGCACAAAACCGCCTGCTAGAAATGCCTTCCCACGAAACGGCGACTTTTTAATGATTGAACTCAATTGTCTGACAGCTTTGTCCTCTTTATTTATTTTGGATTTCGCCGTCAACCTACGCTTCGATTTTGGATGCTCTTTAAGATAAAACAACTGCGCGTCACGGGACAGTTCGTCCCAAGTTAATGCCATTTTCTCGAATTCCTTCTGTATTTTTGCAAAATGTCTCATATTTATTGCGATAGAATAAACCCATTAGAACTATCTTTTTAGGAGTAAATCACGGACGTCGAGGAGAGTGTTTAATAACAACTGTTGATTACGGATAAGAGCCTCTGACAGATTAACTCGCAGTATGACGTCTTCCATGTTAATAAATTTTTTTTCAATTTCAGATCTGCTCTCATAATTCGTCGTAGTTTTGTTCTTCACCATCTTCAGTCTCATCATTTTCATCTTCATCGAATTCATCCTGATTTAACCCATCATTATTTTCTGGTAATGTAGACTGCAGCATCTCAACAATGTCTTCGTCTAAAAAGTCGTCATCGTCGTAATAGAGATCATCATTAAAATCTGCAAGACGGTCAAAGTTAAGTTCATCATCTTCGTACATGAATTTGCCTCAATAATGTAATCAACACATGTGCGTAGATTTGACAATTTCAACTTTTAATGTCTGTTTAATTTTTTTGTGACGATCGCGATTGTCGTCGTCATAATCAGGCTCGGGATGTTTTTTAGATATAGGAGTTATGCGAATAGTAATCTCTGCACCACAGTCCACACAATTAGTCTTAAATAATTTAGAGTCATCGTCGTCAGATTCTATTTGTCTTGCATTATGCTCACCATACCACGTGGGACCTCTTCCCATACTAACCCCTTTTCTGCATCTGTTCTAATTGAGTGTAATAATTATCTAGTACCGCCTTTGTTTTCTTACGTTTCAGCTCTGCAATTCGCACTTGTGATCGCGCATGGATTATTTCAGCTTCAGCAATTTCATCATCAAACTTTGCTAATTGTACTTTGAGGAATACATCAGGGCTGACGCCGATCTTCGTCTTCTGTGAGTCCGTTTGCGAATCTTTCAGCGATGCCTCCGGTGATGTCTCCGGTGATTTGGGTGTTTCCGCCATTTATTTCTCCTTTCGGCTTATTATTCCCACCATCCACGCCTTCTTTCGGCTTATTTTTTTCGTAAAGTAATATGGGATCGCATTTACCTGGATATTTACGGGCAACAGCGTCCGTGCATTTATTTTTAAATTTGTCGCACGGTTTGCACACTTTCTCAAATTGGTCGTCTGTAAGTCCCACTAATTTTTCAACTTTAGTATCGCTGTCCTTATTAAGCTCAATTGTGATTTCTTTAATGTCTTTGATTATTGAAACAGACTGGGTGGGAGGTAATCGTTGCTTAGCAATTTGCCAATAAACCTTAAGTGCTTCTTTAATTAACTGTTTTTGTTGTTCATTTAGATTCATTTTCAATAGACCTGCAAAGCAATTTAAACAACGTTAAGGTGACTGGTTGATTTTTTAATTTAGCTGATGCTATTTTAGCAACTAATTTTTCAACGTATTCTTTTACTTTATCGGGCGTCATGTCTTTATCAAACAGCTCACCCATCCACTTGCTTATTTCGCTCCGCATATCAACGTCAGACAGCGTTTGGTTCATACTTCTAGCATGTGCCCATTAAGTCTGACAATTTTTGCAATTTTATCTTTGTCAGCCCAGTCAAATTTTAAAATCGGCTTATCCTCTTTATACGAATCCTCGCAGTGATATAATGACTCTGTCCTACCTTTCAATTCGCGGTCACGACTGATTTTACTAACTAGGGAAACTAACCTGGCATCTGCTCGACCGAATTTATCTGTTTTGGCTACAATTAATGTGCCTCGATCGCCATCTTTTGTCATCCTCATATTAATCTCCTTAAAATGAGGGCAGGCGAAAACCTGCCCCCAAGAATAAAGTTTATTTCATCAGGCCTCTGCGGCCTCACTGCCGCTCGCTTTACCTTTTTTGCCCACTTTGCCAGACTTGGGCTCAGCAGCCTTAGCAGCCTTACGCTCGGCTTTTTTGGCTTTCTGTTCCTCAAGAATGGACTTACGCAGTGCGTTAATGGCCTTTTTCGCGACCATCAGTGCCTTGCGAGCCCTCGAACCGGCTGAATTAACATCCTGTTCAGCATACTTCTGAATTTGAGCATCAAACTCCGCAATCGCTGACTTGAGTTCGGCAACTTTTGCACTTAAATCCATACAGCCTCCTTTAAAATGTTAATGTTGTGAGTCTTGTTTGTCCGTAATCAACTTCTGGTTTTTCGTTTTTAATTGTCTATCAAAGTCCGCAGTGATTCCTTCCTGAATCCCTTCTATCGATTTTTTCAATTCCCTATAAAACAATGCTTTCTGATCCTTTGACTGGACACCGAAAACAGTTTTTAAAGGGCCCTCCAACCGCGCCAACATCTGTTTTATGACGACGTTGAGATAGATTTCCTCCGTTTCTTGTGGGCTTAATAACTGCCCCACCTGTGATAGGCCAGTTAATGCCTTGCTTCCTATGAAACCAAGCTGCGATAACAATTGGCCTTGTTTGCTTTCAAGATCAACTCTAGATAATGCTTTAAATTTAGATATGGCTTGTTTATTCAATGAATTTAAGATTTGCGCTTGCTTCAATATCAACTCATCTATGCCAAACGACTTATTATTTTGCTTCTTCTCCTCAATTAACGTCTCCAACTCCTGATATTTAATAATCATCTCTTTTGCTGTGGCGTCAAACATTTCCAATTCATCGAGATATTTTTGTGTAGTAAGTTTAAAGATATCTTTCTGCGCAATTGAAGAACTTACTGTTGCAACTGCTCCTCGACGCTTATTATATTCAGCAATGGCAGCTGCTCTAGCATCAAAATGTGATTTAAAATGTCTATGCAATAATGACTTGTTTAATGATCTGCCTGTACGTTCCTCAAATTTCATTGAAAACTTATCTATCATGTCGTTGTAAGAACAGCCGTCAAGATAAGCTTTGTTTAATTTCAATGACCATATAGGCGTTGTGCATAATATGCAACGTGAATTTGGCCTTAGATACTCGTTAATTATCTCAGTTTCAGTTTTCTTTTCTAATTCGTCGCTAATTTGTTCTTCAGGCACATTTGGTTCATCAGCATCTGGCGCAGTTTGCTCTGTGATGTTAACTTCAACAGCGTCCTGAGTGTCAACGTCAGCAGTCCCTACATCTAGATCCATTTTATCACCGTCGTCATTAGCAGAATTGTCAAGACTTAAATCATTCATTTATTCTATCCTTCTAATGTATTTTATACCTAATTACAATTTAAATTTTACATGAGTCTTACTCAGTTAAGAACTTAAATTTTTCTAATGCTATCGCCCGATGTTTTGACTCTTCTATCTTTGCCAATGTGATGCTATACTTATCCCATAAAGACCGGCAGCGCATAAAAATTTGTGGTCGCCAACGTAATAAAACATCTGCAAAATCTTGCGTCTTAATTTGTGACAATATGTTAACTGCCTCATTATCTGAAACTAAGTTATTTTTTACAAAATATACGATCTCTAATCTTGATAATTTTCCTGCCATCACTAGACTACAAAAGCTGCGTTTAGCAGCTTCTAACAACGTCGACGAAATGATTTTTTCATCACGCTTGGTGAGATCTAGCAATTCTATTATGTCATTTACGCGGTAAAACTCATCAGTCGGTAATGAATTTTTATAAGCGGCTGCAATATAGTCAACAATCTCATCAGTGACACTTGCCGAATCAAGAATTTCCTCAATTTCGCAGGCATTAAGATTCAAATTTTCAATCTTTTTGATTAGACTGTTCTTTTTCTTCATCGTTAAACGCTGAGAATTTGCCTGTTAATTTGGCTGTTTTAATAAAATGATCTAATTTGAATTTAAATTCATTGACTGCATCGTCAAATTCCCTGCTTATAATCATTTCGTAATAAAAAACAAACCCAAAATCTTTATTGTGCATGAGTTTATCAGGATCGCCGATACCGACAACTGACGCCTCCTCATCCTTTATCACCCAAATCTTGTTTTCAAGACCCTTATCTTTAATACACCGCTTGCAGACCTCAATAAACATGTCAATCTGTTGGTCAACAATTTTATAAAATCGACTATTCATTTTATAATGTTATCAATAGTTTTTTGAAAATTATCCTGCATAAATATTTCTACGTCATCAATCTCAATCTGTCGTTCAATCGCTTCAGTAACCATCGATTCAACTATGTCGTATACTAATTTTTCTTCATATAATTTTTTATCTACTTTTTGCATATTACGTTCATCACATCAGTAAATGTTTTGCACTGACCCAGCTCAATTTTTAAATTAATAACGTCATCGTATGTTATAATAGACTTGTTATTAAATTTTACTTGCTCATTAATATCATTAATTATTGCAACTACATCATGTCTGTTCTTTATATTTTTAATTTTTGACACAGTAGCCTCATTTAAAATATGAAACTCGCCATTATAAAATGATACAAATTCTTGGCAAGAAGGACAATGTATCATCATGAATTGAGGTTGTGTCCGTAAGAATATCTCATAGGTTGTGTTGCATATAGGACAAATGAAAGATACACGAGCACACGATATTGTCCTCATTTGCCCCCTCCTTTCTACGTTTGCACCCCCCGGTGCTGCTGTAATGCTTTCTCATATGCTTCTAAAACTTTACTATCAATCAGTTGTCGAAATTCATTCGTCAGCGGATGAGCGGTGTCCTGAAAACTACCATCTTTCTTTTTAAAATTTGGCATCACAACAAAAAATCCTTTTCCACCCTCAATCACACGTAAATTTCTAACAATAAATACTTTATTGAACACAATGTTCGCAAAACATTTTAATTTTTTATTTTTCGGATCGTCCGTATACGGAAACACAATTTGAACGTCAGTGATCTCAATCATGTTAGTTCTCCTTAATATTATATGCGACTATCAACTTTCCTGAATTATTGCACCATTTTCCTAATATCTTTATTTGGAAATTCATGAAAACTAACCGACCCGCCCTCTTTATATTGTATTAAGCAGTTATTCCTATTAACTGACACCACCTTGCCGCAAATTGACCTGGAAATTATTTCAACGGAATCATTAATGTTAAACTCGTATGTCTGCTCAGCAGTGACTTTTTCCTCAAATAATTCTATAGCTATATTCTCGTGTTGTTTTGCAATAAACCTTACAATTTCATTGGGCTCGAAATATATTTGTTTTTGGCTATTATAATGACAGGCCTCACGCACGCTTATCTTTTTAAAGAGCGTACGTTTTAAAAAAAATAGCCCGGACACTGGGACATTCTTGAAGGCAATTTTTTTTGCGGGAATTGCTGTGATCCTGCGCATATGCATCCTCTTTAATCTTATTACTTTTTAATCCACTGCGCCTCATCTATTAACTGATCGACTGCGTCTGCTTTTTCCACATTATAAACGGGCACGTTATTAATTTCAGACCCATCCTTAAATAATATATTAACAGTTTGCCGATCAAAATTAACAATGCGTCCAGTTTTGTTCTGATACTTCACTGGATCGTAAAGCATGACAAAACCACCGTCATTATATAATAATCGACATCTTTGGTCGATATAATTAGATTGTTTTGCCGAGAATGACATCTGATACTCTTTCTTTGTCTTTCGAAAATACGTCAGATGTATATTGATTCGGTTGGCTTAAATATGCGTTTGCATCCGATGCCGATTTGTCAAGCACTTTCTTAACATCATCTTTAAACGCATTTTTATTAATCACTTGCGACTCTAGGGCTTCTACAAGCAAATTAGATGATGACCACGGCATGTGAGCAATTCTGCGGATATTAGATAAGTCTTTGGCATATTTTAGTGCAACATCTGTCGCCTGCTTAACAAGCGTCTTGGGCAACATCTTACTAATTTTGCGTGACGTTATGAATGACGCGATGAGGTCAGTGTTATCACCGTCTTGCAAACTTGCGGCTAATTTATTTAACTCAAATTCATTAGCAAACTTAACCGATTTTAGATGATCAATCATCTGTATTGCTTTGTCTTTTGAATCAATTGAGGCATTTTTAACAATTTTCATGCCCGTGACGGAACAAATATGTTCGGGATTGTCTTCCAATCTGCAGCAGGATCCTTCTTTAACTTGACATATAATGCTGCTGTTCTTACGACGTAAAATATTAATCACATCTTTCATTTCACTCGGATTTGAATATAAATTAGAATCAATGTACGTCACGCCCAGTAATCTTGCTTCTTTATCATTGGCAAGTTTACTAATCACGTGTTCTGCTATTTCATCTCCGTATGTTCTGGCCACAATTTTCCTAATTTCGTTTACAGGTTGGCGGAACGTGCGCAAGGAATATGCAGCCCTTGTTGCGCTTGCGACCTTGGCAGACGATTGCTTATTTTGTAGACCGGCGCTGCTAGTTTCATGAGCCCCGTCAGCTACTTTATTAAACACTTTTGATTTTGCAGATATGAACTTAATATATTTATTTAGTTCATCGTGAGCTTCCTTTATATAACCAATTATTCTCTCACTGCCGTAACGTTTCATCAGCGTAGACTTTGCAGATCTTAACGACTGGTCTGTGACCAGGAATTGCTTGAACGCGTTCGCAACTTCAGTATCGTCTTTGCCTATCTTGATGACGCGCGATCTATTTTCAATCTTTCCTGCTTCTGTTTCAATGGCCGCAAGTCGAGAATCAACATTCTGTTTTGCATGTCGTCTAGTGTTCACATCAACGAGAAAATCTTGAACTACTTTCTCAGGATTTTCACTGGCAAGTCTATTATAATAGACTGTCAGATCATCAGCCTTAACGAAATATGAATTGACATATTTTAACGATGCAAATTTGTTTATTAGCGACTTCGCTTCTTTAGCAGTCTTAATCTGTGGCTCGTCGACAATGTTAAGTCCTAATTTTAGGCAGTGTGACCGTTTATTAAAATTACAGTCATCACACTTTGCTACTTTTTTAACGTCACGTATTGCAATGCTTGACACTTTGCCGGATGTTTTAATGATGTCAGACAGATCGCCGCAGTCGTCAACTAGTGATGCATCGACATATATACATCCTAATTTACCGTATTCTTTTTCTAAACTAATAAACCGCTCTGTATTGAAGCTATCAAGTGCGTCCTTTTCAAACCGGTGCTTAAGTATCGATGCAACTTTTTCAAGACGCACACCCGTCATTAATAACTTACGTGCATTCTTCTCAATTGTGTCCAATGATGCCTTTGGCACTGGTCGATTCGCGACACGGCGGCTTGAGTCATTTAGTGTCTCAGATTCTATCTTGTGGTCTTTATTCCACGTCGAAGTTATTCCATCATAAGTCGCAGCTGTTTTTTCAACGACATCTTCGCCTTTTAAGTCAGCATCAGTAATTCCTGAGGCTTCATCAACTGCCAACTTATCAAGCCATGACGGCATCGGCTGGTGCTGATCATCAAATATTTGTTTTTTCATGTGAAATTCCTTTATTTTGCAAGACCGTTGTTTTCTTCGAATAATCTATTTACGGTCTTTTTGTCCTCAGACAATTTCCAAAAATCTTTTGTTTCAATTTCTTGGTATAAATCTTTTTTTCCCGCGACTTTAACAAACTTTCCTGACCGTCGAGCAATTCTTGCCTGATGCAACGTCATTGACGTTACTTTGGACGCAGGATGGTTCGTCTTTACATCTTCAGCAGTAATAGAAGAACTAGCAGTTTTTTTCATGCCAGCACCGGCACCGGCTACACCGGCTCCGACTGATTCGACTGAAGCGTCAGCAATTTTGTCAAGAAAATCTGATTGGCCTTCTCTACGTGAAATCATATGTCACCCCTTTACAATATGTGATACTCTTCGTATTATTTCACCCTTTTTGGCAATCCAAAAATCCGGTGTATCGATGTCTTGATGACAATCTTCATCTGCAACTTGTATTACCCTATCAAAAAACATTGACGACGCAGTTTTAACTACATCATCTTCTTCAATGGGATCATCAATCATTCTGGCCAAAATTATAGCATCGTCAGTGTCTAAAGCATTACTATCTTTCAATAGATAACAATGCTCCTCTGCAATTCTATCAGTTAAATTCACAAATTCTCCTCACGCTTATGTAGCAGATGCTTCAACTTTTTTCTCAAGTTTTTTCTCAAGTTTCTCAGGTTTCTTATCTACTTGCAGCTGCTTATCCACTGGTGGCTGTGGTATCCTTTTTTCCGGGGCCGGCTTTTTAATATCTGCTTCTTTACCTTCTGTCTCTTTAACCTCAACAGACTCTTTACCGGCATCATCTTCGTCAGAGTAATAATCTTTTGCCGCTGAATTAAAGCCCTCAACATCCTTCAATACCTGCTGTGCAAGATTCATCGGTCTATTTTTAATGATTGACTGTCTATCGTTGAATTCAAACTGTGACATAGCGTTGATTACAGCATCAATTGATTCTGTAAATCTCGCCTTATACAAATTCAGCGGATCAATGGCTGCCGTAAATTGGTCTTTCGTGATCTTTTCGTCCTCAATCGCCTGCGCAAGTTCTTCTAATACTAGATCGTCTCTATAACCGGAAGCAATAGCTTCAATTATAGCTTCAACTACATTACCGTCTTTACCAAGATTTAATATTGCCATAATTCCTCCTATTATTTTTGACTTTGCATTATCTTCTCATAATATAAGCTATTATAAACCAAAATTCATACACTATAGACAAAAACAGTATTAATGTGTAGATCGCATCAGCGAGCAACTATCTCTTAAAGAAGCTCCGTAGCCTCTTTAATTTAGTTCTGTCAAACCTAATTTTTTTGATTCTTTTTGGCAGGAACTTAATCCTATTACGTGGGCGTGTTTCTCTATTCAATCTTATGCGATGCTTACGTTTCTTCCTAGCGTAGGCTTCATGTTTCAGCTGCGTCACTCTCTGATTGTTTTCATCAAATTGATGATAATTATTAACTTCTGTGATCGTGTGCATTCGTGTCTGCGAACTATACAACGATTTCTGCTTCGTTAAATTGTCAAAAACCTCATAATATTTGAGCGCACGCCTGTCCCGCCTCATCTTTTTCTTTAATTTTTTAAGACCCTGCTTCAATCTTGCTGATACTGCTGACTGCGATATACCAAGCTCTTTTGATACAATCCGCTGGTTATGCTTGAAAAAATATAGCATCATCGCCTCGAGTTGACGTTTTGACATGTACTGCTGCAAGCATTCTCTCATGTCGTTGACGTCAATCTTTCGATGATGATAGAAGTGCAATATGCGATGTATCGCTCGTTTCTTATAGTAATTAACCATTTCCTGCGAGAGACCTAAAATGACGCCAATGTCCTCTTGAATTTTATTATAATCAAAAATAAGCGTCATTATGTCACGTTCAAAATCAGGCAACAAATTATGAATGATGAATCGTATCTCTATTAACTTTTCTTCGTCTTCTTCACTATAATTGCACTTTGATCTAGTTGTGGCACTTTCATCAGCAGAAAAAAATGTCGCGAGCACTGCATTATCAATTGATATTTCTTTTTGAAATCCAACAGGTTTATAGATTGACTTGATGTAATTATCGCGGCCTTTAGCGACCATTGCGCTCGGTACCTTGTCATTAAATAAGTCAAAAACAGCCTCAGCCGCTGTATTTGGATCTTCAAGCAGATCTTTTTGTATGTCACTAAAAAATGTCTTTTCGTCCATCATTTTATTCGCTTATTGGTTCTTCCATTTGCGATATTACACTCGCATTAAGATTTTCAACATTCTGCGCGCAACTGTCGCAGTACGTCTGGCCATTAATTACTTTTGTGCTTATACCACCGCAGGCAACGCAGGCAGCTAAAATCGTTAAGGGCTGCGGTGTTCCTATCTTGTTAAACATTAGTCCTCCCATGTGCACGATTGAGGTTGCTTATCAGGCCTCATACAATCAAATCTTGGCGTCTTATAACTTGACTCCGTTTTCAATTCAGATCTAAACTGTATTACCTTGCCTGTATAAGATTGCATATTTGACCTAAAATCTGAAGCCTGCTCTTTTGTCAAGCCACCCACATTCGTGACATGAACTAACCGATTGTCACGATACTGACCCACATCTATTGATGCGACAAAGTCTTCAGGATATTTATTATGAAACTTAAAACCCAATATCACGCCGTCGTACGTTTCAAATTTCTTTAATTTACGCCACCACTTTGATCTAGCACTTTCATAATCAGATTCAATAAATTTAAAAACAATGCCTTTTTCTTCTCTGTCAGATTCTAATAACTGTTGCCAAAATGAGCGTTTGTCATTTGTTTTAGTCAGCCATTGTATTATTTCAATATTACATGTTGGTTTAATTACACTTGTTAGTTTTTGCCTTCGACGTTGTAAAGATTGATTTACTAGTGATTGGTTGTCAAAGGCTAAAATGTCAAATATGACATATAAAAGAAATCCTTGCTGTTCCTGCAATCTAACGGCATCATCGATGCTTGAATTTATTATCTGCATTGTGTGTGATATTGGCTGGCTCGGCAAATAAATTTCGCCGTCGATTAAGGTACCTTTCGGTAATGTCATCGCTGCAATGTCGTCATGTACTTTAAAAAATTTCCACCTTAAATCACTAATATTTTCAGTCGTCTCACGTGCATACCTTCCAGCGAAAGAAATGCCATTGTCGTTCACGAGACACTGAATCCTGCGACCGTTAACTTTTAATTCCTGTATCCAATCTGAATCTTCAAAAAATTGATCCGACTTGTCTAACCGTAAAATTTTAGGATCCATCAAAGGAATAAAATCAATCATTTTCTCACCCAAAATGATATGTCACATGACTACCTTCAATTTCATCTTTGCTCACAGCTATCTCGTTTGGAAATGCTTCTTTAAGCTCTGAAATGTGCGATACTATAAATATCTTCTTATATTGATCGCTGATATATTTTACGATCTCAATGAATTGATTTATTCCTTCATTATCTAGAGCTGCTACCCGTTCATCAATTATTAATGTTTGACTGCGCTTCCCAGCTCGTTTTGTCAATAAATAAGAAAGCGACAACAATATCGCAAACACAATCCTGACAGTCTCACCGCCGCTGTACATATTTAAAGCTCTGGGCTTCTGACCTTGCTGATAAATTATAATGTCAAGGCCACCAGTCTTTTTCAATTTTCCTGACTTGGTTATGGGATCAAGATCAAATTTTACTTTAAACTGACAATCCTTAGTAAACCGTGACAAAAATTCATTTGCCTTCTCTTCTAGTATCGGCACATTACCGCTTATTATTTCTTTCGGTATTCCGTTTGGGCCAAAAGATATGCTTAACTCTGTATAGACGCGCAAATCTTCGGCTAATTTATTAATTTCATCCTTAATTTTTCTGGCATCGTCCTCTGCATTTTTTATTTGCCGTATCTCACCCTCTAATTGACCGATTTGCTTTGTTGTCTGCTCACGCTCAATATTCAATAACTTTAGATCATCGTTGTACGCCCTTATACTATTATTAATCTTATTAATTTCAGCATCAAAATCTATTGTTAATTGCTCTTTGAGTTGCTCAATGTCATGCAGTAATTTATCATGTCCGCTTATAATTTCAGCCTGCCGTTTTTCTAATGTTTCTTTAGTTACTGTCAATTTATCAACCATTGCACGATACTTTTTCTTAGTCTTGGGCATGTCGTCTTTAGCTGACTCAATTTTTTTCAAATCTCCACTCAATATCGACAATAACCTTGTCGCCTCAATAATTTTATCGTTAGCTTTTGACGCCGTTTCAATCTTTTGATCAAAATCTAACACATTTCCATTAGCTGTAGCTAATTCTTTTTCTATTAAATCTAACTGCAACTCATACTTTTTTCGTTCGTCATCCACATCCTTAATCATATCTTTTTTACTTGATTCAGACAGCCTATCGCAAGACTTATCTGTTATAGGACAGACGGCACCTGATGTTTCAATTTTCTTTCGTCTAGCTATTAAATTTTTAAGATGCGTCACAGTCTCTCGTTGTTCGCCCAAAAATCGTTCTTTAGACTGTCTATGATTTTCTAATTTTTCTTTTAACTGTGGCAATTTTGCTTTCTTTAATTCGTACTCTTGTAGCTGTTTTTCAAGCTGCTTTTTATCCTTAAGCACTCGTTCCTCTACATCAATTATTTTTTGTAACGTCTCAACTTGCTCAATTCCCTCGTCCATAGCTGACTCTAAATCTTCGATAGTTGATTTTAGATCTATTGCAATTTCATCTTTAGTTTTTTTGCTGCTTTCAGCTCTCGTTGTAAGATCCTGCAATTTTTCTTTATTTTTATCTTGGCTGACGGCTTTAATCTTGATTTTTTCCCTTTTAGTCTGGCTTATCTCTATTTTGTTCTGCAGATCTATTATAGTATTGGCCGATACAACTAACTGCTTTTTAGCCGATTCGTACTGTTGCTCTACTTGTGGCTTCTTTTCGACGAGGATCATCTTGTCATTCAATACTACAGATTTAGTCTGTATAGTATTGTTAATTGATGTTGCAAACTTTTTTGCAATTTCCTCAGCACATTCGTATAATTTTATGTCAAGTAAATTACATAGTAATTCTTTTCTTTCCGCTGCTCCACCGCTAATAAAAGTCGATGTATCTTTTTGACCAAAAAATACGCTATTGAAAAATAAATCATCATTAAAACCAATAATTGAAGTCAATAATTCGTCTGTTTTTCTCTTAGTGTCGTCAGATAATAATTTCCAACTAGCATCTTCTAAAAATTTAGCATTAACCTTATCAAGATATAATTCATTTATGCTTCCTGAATCACCATACTGTCGCACTTTTCTGTAACGCACCGACTCCGCAATAAAAATAATTTCGACACGAAGCGTGTCACAGCTATCGCTTATATAATCAGAAAGCGTCTTGCCTCTACCTACACCCCAAAAACAGAAAGGCACACTTTCTAGACAAGCGCTTTTACCCTCGCCATTTAGTCCTGATATAAGCGTAATGTGACTATTGCGCAGGTCAATTTCTTCCTCAATAAAACTTAAAAATCCTTTAAGAATAATTTTTTCAAGTATCATTTGTCGCCTCACATTTTTTAAGCACTAAAATGTACACAAGATAATTGTTGTCTTTTTAAGACTATTAGTTTACAAATGACTTTTGGAGATTAATAATTTGGTGTGGGACCCATCATGCCGGGTCCTTGCGGAGAACAGCTTTGATCAGAGTCAGCCTTAGCTAACACTTCTTTAAATAAGATATCAATGTCATCCATCTCATTATTTGCAAATCGAGCTCTCTTGCCGTCTTTTCTTTCCTCATCATATCCGACCCACTTAATTAAATATTCCAATTGCTTTTCCATCGTCTTAACAACAGGTATCTTACGTCGAAGTGCGTCCTTAAGCAAGTCATTTGTCAAGTCACTTTTAGACTCATTAAACGCTGTGTACATTGCTTCTATAATAGCATGTTTTATCTCACGGCCTGCTAAATTCTCACACGCACCTGCAAGCATAGGAATGTCTAAATTTAATTTTTTAGGATCCCTGTCACCTTGTTCTTTCAACTGAATTGCTATGATTTCTTCTCTTTCAGTACGGTCTGGCACGCCGACATAAAATATCTCATTAAATCTCGAAATAAGTTCTGGCGGCATAAAGTGTATCTGGTTGCATGTTGCAACTGTAAATACGCTAGACTCGCTGTCATTCATCCAGATCAAGAAAATTCCGATCGTCCTGGCAGTGGTTCCCGCATCAGACATTGACGAGCTCTGTATGCCGGCCAACGCCTTTTCAATCTCATCAATAAAAAGAATGCAGGGCGCCAGACTTTCTATCCTCGCAAGAACTAAATGCATGTTTCCCTCGCTCTCACCGACCCTTGAAGAAAACACTCTCGAGGGATCAAATTGAATTAAATTTAAATGCCAATCACTGGCCAGAGCCTCACAGATTCTTGATTTGCCGCAACCCGGCAATCCGATTAATAGGCATCCCTTTAATATTGGCAAGCCAAATTTACGACCTTCATTCGTCCATCCGCCGCGCATTTTCCTGAACCACTTCTTAAGACGGCCTAAACCGCCGACACCTTCAAAAGACACTTTCGGCTCTCTGTACTTTATTAACGACGTTTTATTTATGGTCTCTCGTTTTAACTCATTCAAAATCACTGGATCGAGACAACCTTTACCTTGTTGTCTCGTCTGTGTTATACATGCAGTTAACGACCGGCGAATTTGAGGAATTATTAAGCCCTTTAATGAATTTATGATCTCAAAATCTTTACGCACTTCAATGTGTTTAGACGTGTCTTTCACTGCCTGATTAAATTTTCCAATCCAGTCCTCAATTTCTTGAGCTATCTCGTCCTCGCTCGGATATGGATACACGACAACATCAACGTATTTTTCAAGTTTTTCAGGCAAATGCAATTTAGCCGACATTAAAACTATAATTTTCAAGTTGCTGTCACTATTGTCAGCCTGTACCGAAAAATCTTTAGCTCTTCGGACAATTTGTTGATCTTCTAGGTGATGATCAGCCTCTGTTATGATGTAAATTTGGCGTCGATCACGTTTATTCTGCTTGTAGATATGAATAAAAGCGTTATTGATTTCTGCTGTGTCTTTATCAAACGCGCCCTTTTTTTCATCAATCTCAGCCTTGTATTGGTCTATACTTAATATTCCCGTCGTGGACTTATAGACAAACACCTCTGTCTGATATTTGCCTGTCCGCATTTGAGATATTTTGTGAATGCCGAGGATGGACCGGTGCTCGTCTTCTGTCAGCACATAGACGAGTGGCGTCATTTGATCAAATTTTGACTGGAGATGCTCGATCGTATTAAACCGAATTGTCATAACTACCCGCAGTATATTCGAGGACCTTTGCCAGACTGTTTACCATCTTCAATGTATCTTTGACGTTGTTCTTTTGGCATTAGCTCAATGACTACATCAGAAAATTCTGGTATCACCCAATCTACAACAATCTCTCCGTTGGGCTTTATGATAAATTTTTGTTTTGCATTATCTTCCATAGACTATAATGTCAGTTGCCACTGTTTTTGTGGCAACTGACACATTACTAATAGCTTGCGGTGATTTCAATATCTGCGCCGACTTTATTAACCGCATCAATTCTGTGACCTTTTTTCACGATCTCTGCCATAATGAAATTTTTACTGTATGTCTGTTTCAATTCATTAATGGCATACGACCTGTCACTATCATATCCAACTTCACCAGTTGACAGATCTAGCGTGACTTTATCGTACCCTGAACCCCACGTCAGGGTTTCCTGGCTTACTTCCTGGAACGATATGCCGAGCTCTTTGAGTGTCTGTTCTGCGATCAGCCGGTCGCGGATTTCTGTGATACCCTTAACCTGTGTTGACATTATGACCTCCCAGATACGTGTATGTTATCTTTGACTGGAATATCATCTTTTTTGGGCTTGGCTGATGTGATCGTGCCAAACGACCCGATCTGCTGGACAATTTCACCACAGACGTGCCGTTCAGGATTGACAACATCTGTGACCCACGTTCCGTCGTGCTTAACTGTTACTTTGTATTTCATATAAGTCTCCTTTTAACAATATAATCACTGAAAAAGTCGATGCAAATTATTTTTGTTCAACTACATCTTCAAAGCCCAATGCTGACAGTTTGTTCAAATCAAGCTTGTAATTACGATCATCCTCGATGTTATTACTAATTAACTGCAATCTACGTCTTTCATTTTCCAACGTGTTCACAGTGTCTTTAATTGTTTTAAGCTTATTCGCATACATCTGAAGAAGATTTTTTATTGTATTTATTCTCGCTATAGCTGTATCCTCTTCAGTTGGCAGATGCTTATCTACATCAGGCACGCCCCTATAACCACTATAACCACTCACGCCTGAATATCCCGACGCACCAGAATAACCGCTGACACCTGAATAGCCGTGAATTTTTTCTTTTAACTCTGCTATTATGGTATCTTCCTCTTTTAAGAAAATATCAACTGCCTTAAAATTAACCTCGTCAAAACCTTTTTCAAATTCAACTGCCTTCTTACTAATCTGTTTAAATACCTCCTTGTCAAAATCAAAGGCAGCATTCTTGCACTTATTAGCAATCTCCTCCATATCTCTACGGTACGGTAGTATTAAAGACTCTCGATCGTCACACTTATCTTGATGAAAGCGGTCGAGCTCTTTTAGCACCTCCTGCTTCTCTTCAATAAATTTCTCTACCTTTTGCAGAACCGTATTGTATTCTACAACTTTTTTTACAATCAAATCGAGGCGAGAAGAAATAGCGGCTTTAATCTCAGAACCTTTTTTGTCGAATAGTACGCCTATGACTGTATTACCTAGTACAGACGCTGCCAAAAAATCATCAGCACCAGTTCGCAGATACGGCTTATACTCGCTCATAACTATCTCCTTTAAAAATGTTTAAGGTTTAGTTTGCGAATAGTGCCGTATGTGAGTCTATCTATTCGATTTATTCTCAAATTCTTCATATAATTTAGATACATCTATTTGACCAGTTGCTTGATATTTACCTTTGTACTTCATTGAGGCATCACCATAAGTCTTCATATAAATGATTTGACAAAATTCAACAAACGGGTATACTCTCACCGGCAACGTTGCAGCTATCTCCAATGTCCAAAAATTATCGAAGCCATCATCGCCCCAACCGGCAGTCTTATGTATATCAATGCCCAACCGCGCAATAGAACTCCTGCCCTCAATTTGAGGACAAAAACCATTTGTTCGTGTTCTCTCAAACGTGCGACCAAGATATAACTGACCGGGATGTAAGACCAATCCTTCTTCAGGTATAATAAGCGTCTTAGTGGGATTCTTCTTTTTCATGTCAAGTATAGCCTGACCATAACTCCGTGGTTCATTTTTACTTTCTATGCAAATTCTATCCATGTCATATACTTTTAATTCATTATGTAATCGCAAATTATACGAATTGGGATTTAGACGCTTTACATCAAAATCATCAATGTAAATACTACCAACTTTAACTTGTGCTAAAATTTCTAATCCTGTTAAGACCATGCATCTTCCTTTAGTTGTTCATCATGAATTTAAATTTATCTATATGTGTGTTGTCCCAAATTTCCTGATCGATTAATTTCACACCCTCAAATTTGCACGCCATACTAAGACTTTGAAAATACGCATAGCCTATTGCAGTCATTGACGGGTCATCTGCCGGCAGACAATCTTCAACACCAAGCATCATAACGCCCGACAAATCTTTTATAGCAAAATACTCACCCGCCTCAAGAAAATCGGTAACAATTAATTTTGAATCGGTGTTGTGTATGTGTTTAGTAATATCGTTTAAATTCTGTCCATTGGACGACAAAATTAATTTAAAATCTTTAACATCAACTGGCAGTGATAGTTCATCATCACAATCTTGATAATAAGCTTTCAATAATTTTAAAAATAAATTCAATTCTTGCCGGTTTATTTCTTTAAAAATTATCACATCAAGATTGTCTATGGCAGCCGCTCCAATTGACCGCAAAATCGACATACCTATAGTTGCGTGCATGGATGTTTCTATTGTCGGTATCACTAACCTGTCAGTATTAATTGCGCAATCTGCTTCAATTTCATCATTAATAAAATAAAATTTATCATCACGTTGTTTGCTTAACTGTGGCAGTTCACCTTCCTGCAATTTTTTTATTGATAAAAATTGTCTAGGTATCGACTTTTGATCTAATTGTTTGCGCACACTATTCTTTAACACATCTGCAAATTTTTTCTTACCTTCGGCACTCTTATGTAATTCAATGATTAGCTGCTTTTGCTCATCAGTTAGCTGACGCAGATTCATGAACTTTCTCCAATATTTCACGTCCGACGGCCATCGCTTTTTCTTCAATGCCCTTAAATCTATCGGGATGTCTCTCAATGTGCTTTTTTAATGCCTCAATCGGTAAATCTGCTGTGGTTATCTTTCCGGCATCGTCGTTAATGGTTTCGTCAGCGATAATATTTATGTCAACACCTAACGAATGCCATGTATTTTCTCTAAGCCAGTTCTCTAAGTCAGTAAATTTCAGTGTCGGCAAGTACGTCTGTAGCACGTCAACCTTCACCCTGACAATCGCCTGTCTTAAATCCCATTTTTTAACTTTTTCAAAAAATGTGCTAAGTTTTTGTTTACAGTCATCTTCATTCAATTTAAGTCGGAACGTCCGAAATTCTCTATCTCCGATAGGAACAAATTCATCGTTACCATCGCAAAAATAATAAAAACCCTTCTGCTCTTTTTCTTCGGCAAAATCAACCCTACCAATAGAACCTACGTGTCTTGATACACTATTAAATTCCTGCTGTTGATGTATGTGTCCTAAATAGATCTTTGTCCATTTGCCTGCATCAAACGACGGCAATGTTATTTTATTCTCATTCTCGTCGACCGACATGTCAAGGTCAAAACTATTGCCAATAACAGATTTGTCAGTCCCAAAGTGACCGAAAAATAATTTATATTCAGCTTTGCTCTTACAAGTTAATTTATTAAACTCATCAATCTTATTCTTTTGAAATGTTAAAAAGTCTTGAACAGTCAAAAGCTTTTCTGCCCCTCTATTGACAAACGGCAGTATGTACAATTCGGTATTGCACGTGGGCTTTAATACACTATGTAACTTTCCACCGTCATCTTTCTCCACATCCACTAAATCATCATTTAGTTTTAGCACAACAGGTGAAGAATAAACTTCTAAACCTGCAACCAACTCGCACAATTCTTGCATTTCAGACAATGCGTGTGCGCCATCAGCGCTGGTCGTCATGTCGTGATTGCCTGTCATCAATATGACACGAATTTTTTTCTTAATTAACCTCTTAATTCTCGGGACAAATTGTTTTCTAATCTTAGAGCTTGGATGCTTCTGCCGATATATATCGCCGACTATAACAAATGCGTCTGCTCGTCTTTCAATAGCGAAATCTACACTTTGATCTAAATTTTTAAGGAAATCAAGTAATCTTGTGTTCAAACCTGTAGCACTATCCGTCCTACCATAAGAATAGTCGCCAATATGCGGATCAGAGATAATGACAATTTTCATTAATTATCAGTCGCTAAAATGTTGTCAATACTTATTACAGCAAGTTTTTCTTTATTATCCAAGCTTGACATTTTTCTAGCAGCGGCTTTAACGTATATGACCTTGTCGCCCACTTTTAAATCTATCGGCACACGGATACCTGCTTCAGATGTCTTACCTGGGCCGACAGACAACACCTCACCGTAGCCCACGGCAGCGTTAACGGGCCGAGTCACAAAAAGACTGCCAACTTTCTCGTCCGCTTCCTTTTCTCGAATAATGATAAAGTCATTTAATGCATTCATTTGATTTTCTCCTTTCAGAGTTTTCTTTATTAAATTGTACTGTGTTTTTACAATAAAAAAGAGAGGCTAATTTCTTAACCTCTCTTGGGAAAAATTGTAATTTTATTTTAATCTACTCGTCATTATTTACTATTACTTCTTCCTCCTCCTGTGCAGCCGGCACACCGCAATTGTCATTCTCCCAACACTCAAAGGAACAATACCCGTCATCGACATCCTTCACAACATATTCAGTACCGCACTTCTTACAACTTGGCATACAGATCTCCTTTCAATTTGCGTCTGTGCTACCAAAACCTTTATCATTTCTGTTCGTTTTGTCTAAATCAGCAACTTCAACAATTGACGTCAAAGCAACCGGACATACAACTAACTGAGCAATCTTTTCGCCAATCTTTATCTTCTGTGCTTCATTTGAAAGATTGATAATAATAACTGCAATAATGCCCCTGTACGACTCATCTATAGTGCCCGGAGTGTTCAATACAGTCAACCCTCGTTTTAAAGCATTTCCGCTCCGGGGCCTCACCTGTATCTCATAACCCTCTCCGACCGTGGCCGATAATCCTGTGTGCACAAACACTCTATCTAAAGGTTGTAACGAGACTTCAGTCTGAGACTGAATCCAAGTCTCACCGCTATTATCAATACTATCCTTACGATAGAGCTTTTCAAACCTATAAACAAAAATGTCAGCACCAGAATCAGTTGGGTTACTCCTGACGGGTAACCTTGCATCTGTAAAAATTTTCTTTACTTTCATTGTCGGCATATTCATTTTTAACCGCACCTTGACTCACCGCAGTCTAAACACTTGTAACAGTTCGCCTGTATAATAATATTTTCACTTTTGCACTCAGGACATTTCAAACCAGTAATCTTTGTGCCGTCTTTTATCGTCAACGCGATAAATCGCCTAACTGCCGTTAATAGTGTCGAGACATTATCGCCCTCAATATTAAACAGCGCCGATAAGATCTCTTCCCGTGCAACATTGTGCCGTAAACAAAGTGAAATCATTCGGCCTAATCTATTGTATGAATAATCTATTTTGGCTTTATCAATGCATTTCTGTATAATTTCCGTACCGATGCCTTTTTCCAGGGCTAACTGTGCCAATTTTCTTGACGCCTTATTACAAGCCTTCACCCGACCAGCTTCTTTTGAATTGCTATATATCCATAAACAAATAGGAAATTTCATTTCTGGATCGTCCGGCAAATAACTAAAATGCAGATAGAATTTCATCCCCTCACGCTTGATGATTCGCGTCGGCCCATTTAAAAACACTTCGGGCAGTTTAATGTCCTTCTTAACGATCTCTTTACTTTCACTCGCGGCCTTTAACACAGACTCCATACAGCCTTCGCGGTAAGTCGTGAGACCATTCAAGCCCATTTTCCAAGCGTCAAAATATAACTGTTTAAAATCTTCAAAATGATAATTGTTAGGAATATTACAAGTTTTTGAAACTGACTGATTACAATAATATTGGACGACAGCTTGGACATTGAGGTGATCTTGCGCAGTTAAATTTTTCGTAGTGATTAAGTGTCGTGAGTGATCTTTCTTCGGAAAATTATTTAATAGCCATTGGTACCCATAATCTCTCACTATATTGATCTCGCATAGTCCTCTATTATGAGGCTCATAATAATATAGTTTACCATTATAATTGCCGCGCCAATATTCAAAATCTTTTTCTTTATGATATGTTAAAATGTTTTTTACGTTATCACCGTTCAAACCGTCGGGCCACTGACATATAACAACACGTTCATATTCAAGTGAAAAAACAGGCTCGATTGAATTTGAGACATTGTTGCAGATAACTGAAGAATTGCCCAGCGGCGGATTAGTGGTCGTCTTTGCATTACGAACACCATATTGTTTAACGAGATCTTTCGTCTCGGGCCATAATCTGTCAGATTTAAAATACTCAGTGTTTTGAAATTTTTCAGCATTGTACAGTTCAAAGGCACCCTTTTCTTTTGCCAATAACGCTGACGCCTGCCACACGTAATTTTCTTTTAATTCAACTAATTTTTTAGTAAAATCGATTGCGGTTTTTGAATTGTATGGCATTCCTAACATCATTATTGCTGAGCCCAATCCGTTTATTCCCATGCCGAACTGCCTTAACTTGTTCACAACCTGCTGATATGACGGCAGTGGCAATTTCGATAAATCATTTACGTTATCTAGCATTCTTGCAAAAACTTGAATGTCGTTAATATACATGCCAAAATCAAATTCTGGCACGCCACTTTCATTAATAAAAACATATTGTGTGACATTTATTGATCCAAGTAAACATACAGATGTAATTGTAGATAGTCCAGGTACTTCTCCGCAGGGATTTGTCGTATCGCACTGTCCAAGATAAGATAGTGGATTGTTTTTGTGCATATTGTCATAAAATAGAACTCCTGGCTCAGCTCTATTATAAGTCGACGTCATCATTAAATCATATAGATCACGAGCCTTAATGATCTTATATACTTTATTATTAAAATGCAGATTGTAAAAATCATCATTCAGCACTGCGTTCATAAAAGCATCGTCAACGAGTACTGAAGTATTAAATTTTGTGAGCACACCTGAAACCTGTTTTACTCTTACAAATTCTTCAATGTCAGGATGCCACACAGGTAAGCATCCCATCATTGCACCTTTTCGAGTCATAGATTTAACTGCAATCTTTAGGTCGCAAATCTGTTGGTCATCTAGATAATTTTTTAATTTGTCAGTGTAACCGTCATCTGTGCCTTTAACCATACACTCAGACACAGTATCCCATAATTTCATATAAGACATGACACCAGGATGACGGATGCCTGTGCCTTTAATTATCGCGCCCCGAGGCCTAAGGAAACCAAAATTGATTCCGTAACCACCTTCTGAAGCTAAAGTTTTCGCCTGTTCTAAAATCGTGAGAAAGATGTTTGATAGATCGTCAGGGCTCTCGTCTGTATTTAATTGCACGTCATAACTAATTGAATTGTCAGCAGATTTTCTCTTATACTGTATTTTGGCGCCAGAAACCGGACCATTAATAAAGCAGTTCATTAACGTTGCATTCTTAAAATCTGTGCCGATGTTAGCTGTTATTCGACCGCCTAGCGTCATTTTAAGACCGATAGCCTCTTTATTAGGATAACCCCTGTCATCAACGTCAATTTCACTATCAAATTTTAATAAAGTTTGTAGGAACGGCTTGTACCACCTAGTAGGATCTTTTTCAACTGAAGCTAGGGCTTTTGCGCTTCGCATAAAAGTTTCAATTTCTGACTCTGACTTGTACCTATATTTCTTCTTCCAATTTTCGATCGACATTTGAGCTGTAAAAATCATGTCTTCTCCAATAATGTTAATTTTTTTATCTATATACCTTCATCAAATTTTCGATAGTGTCGACCTTGTTTTGACAATTTGTCTTCCTGACATCTATTTTTAGCCGACTATTAAATTATTTTAACGGTTGACACATTCGTAACGCTAGCAGCAAGTCAATTTGCTCAAGCAAGTATTGATATCTACGACAAATATTTTCCCAAGACTCACCACGCTGCAATTGTGACTGTTCATACCTTTTATTTATACGTCTTTTCAACCATTGCAGTGAGTCTGAACCATCGTGCATTTGTAGTCTGCTCTTATCAAGAATATTTAAAAAAACTAGTATTTCCTCTTGTTTAATTTTTGTTATTTGCTTTCCTTTTGTGCCCAAGACCTTGTTCAGCAACCAATTTGTGTTTATCTCGTTGCCAGAATAAGTGACCTTTACATCATCTGTTATTATCGGTAGAGTACCATCTTCATGAACCGCGAATTTTACTTTTTTGCTCATGTTGTTTTTTTACCTATTTTCCTCTTCGGATTAACATAAAAAATGCGAGAAAACTCGCATTGATCTTCGTCATTAACAAGCGTCTAAACACACTAGAAATTTAATAATTTTTTTGTGTTTTTGAATATCTGTACTAATTGAGGATCCATCTTAAATCTTTCGGTGTTTATCTCAATGCTTCGCCCAAAATCACCGTCAGCATGTCGTTCTGTGGCAGCCTTCCAATCCACAAACATCTCTATTAAATCTATCAATGTCATTCCAGATATGCCGTCTTTGTAATGCTCTGGATGATGTGAATTATTTGAATAATGATGTTTAAGCGCGGGCTTTAGCTGGCTAAGAAATGCCTTATATTCAAGACTTCCGTACGTGCAATTTTTTAATTTATGAGATATTTTATCAAAAAATTTCTTTTCAAAAGGCTCTAATTTACTTTTATCATGATTCACTCCCCGTAAAGCAATGACTTGATTAATCAAATTTAAAAGACACTGCGAAATAATAGCCTGAATAATCAGATCTAAAAGACACCTCACCCTGTCAATGTGTTTCTGCGTGTCTGCCCTACTGTCATTCATGGCCTGTTTACTCGCTTCATTAATAAACTCGGTTTGAATTGTGGCAAAGCATTTGCGTTTCATTTTCTTATCCGTGCAATTTTTGAAACGCTATAGCGACACCGGCGGCGTCCGCAATATCCTCATTTATCGATGATTCCGTGTATATTTCCATGCTTATGTCGTCAAAAATATTCGTCATCTCTTTTTTCTTTGTCTTCGCGAATTTTTTAAGATCAAGTTTTGCATCATTAATCTGTGTTGATAGTTTTCCTATCAAAGCTTTATCATTAGCTTTTTTTGCCTTCTTAAGCTGATGTTGCAGATCGTGCAACTCATCTTTTGACAAACCTTCTTTAAAATTAACTTTTGCGTCGTTAATCCTTTGTCTATAGGCTTTAATTTTTTCCAATGACAACAACTTATATTTTTCACATATTGCCACTTGTATTTCACATTTTTTTGACGCACCGGTGCAACCGTCCATCAATTTCTTCCATTTTGACGGCTCAAACATTTCAGGTTCACGTTGTAAATAGCGATAAGCCTCAATCATTGCGACGCCGTTAAATCTAGCCAATATTTTGACGACACTGACACTTTTAACCTGAACAACGTCCTCGATTGCAATCTCGCAAGGCTGCTGTCTATCAATAATTTTCTTTAGCTCAATGTGAAATAGGAAAAGCTTCTGAGCAGTTGTCATTTTGCCTGTCGGATTTACTTTGCCGTAATCTAACAGCTTATCGCCTTCAATTACAGCCCAACCAGTACTTTTACTTGAAATATCAACGCCCATTATTTTCATAAATCCTCCGAGTGTTATCAATTAAAATACTTCTCTCATTGGTATATTATTTGTGAGAATCTAATTAAAAATTTATGTTTTACTTCAACAAAAAAATTGATTATAATATTTCCTTTATTAGTCGCCCTCTTTAAACACCACAAATAGGAGCAACCACGATGAAACATCTTTCTACACTTCAGGCTGAATTTGTCAAAGAGGCAAGAAAATGGAGTGAGCGGACAATTGAAGAACAGAGAGAGTATCTGCACAAACACCCAAAATCAAAACGTACATTATCAGCCAAGCCCAGACAATTTGATTTTGACGACTGGGTTATAAATAGAAGTTTCATGAACCTGCAAACACAAGAGCGTGTCCCATTTGAAAAACTGCCTAAAACTCAACAGGACGCAATCAAAAAACAGTTTGAATCAGAAAAGACTGAATATGAGACGACGCCAGCCGAACCGGTAGTAAAAGAAAAGAAACACAAACGTAGAAAATACATGGTCAATGGTGACAAAATCAGAGCCGAGAGTCCAAAAGATGCGCTTGTTAAATATTTAATGGTGCACGAACAATATACCGAAGACGGTGCCAAAAAAGAAATAGACCAACGGTGGGATGACCGAGATAAAATAATCTTAGACAGCAACCAAAACGAAACCGGTTGGACTCTTGGTAATTGGGAGGTCAAACAAATAGTCAAGCCGAAAAAACCGAAAAAGTTGACAGAGCGTAGAGTAAAGAGAATGGGTAGAAGAATTAGAAGAGATTTAAAGAGTGATAATAAATATACTGACGAAGCGATATACGATGTTGCCAAAGACTTCTTAGACTCACATTCTGAATTAAAGGCATTTTTTAAATCACAAGGTGTCGAAGAAAAAAATATGGCAACAACGTTTGCCGATTATATATAAACATTAACTAAAAGGAGTCGTTATGAGAAAATATGTTGCTTTAGCATTAATTGTGTCAATGGCATTTCTTGCAATCGCCACTTCTACTTGCTGCAAAAAGGCGCTTAAAACTAGCACCGCCAAAACAGCTGTTGTTGACACAACAAAGAAGGCTGCCGATACAGCCAAAGCAGTTCCGGCAACACCTGCAGTAAAACCGGCTACAAAATAACAATTTACTTACAAAAGAAAAGCTGATACGTGATAAGTATCAGCTTTTTCTTTTATCTTAATCTCATTGACTTCTTTTTCTTACCATCAGAAAATGCGTTAACATCATCATCGTCTGCAATCTTTTTCTCTGACTTTTCGTCTGCCTCTTCTTCGTCAGCGTCCTCGTTGTACGCAGAATCAGGTATCTCTTCTCTCACGTCATCCTTTTTCTTAAAAATCTTCTTGTCGCTGATGAAACTATTTATCTTTTCCCTAATTTCAGGGTGTTCCTCAAGTATAGTATTGAACTTGCGCTTTGAGAAATCCTTAATGTCGGGAAAAGCTTTCTCGCCTGACGCTAAGAAGATGTTGTACCTGACTTTACCTTTTTCATCTTCTGCAAGCTCTTTAACTACACCATTCATTAAAGCAACATCAAAAAGTTCCTGCTCATTATTGACGCCTGTGCCGTCATGCATTAACGTGAAGCAGATAGCATCTTCAGGCATCGAACCGGCCTTATTCTTCTCAAATGTCACTTTGACGCCGTGCGAGAGTATATTGCCATTTTCATCGCGTTCTTCCGATTTCCAAACTTTGGCAACCTTGAGAGCGACGGTGTCATAAAACGGTAAAGCATTTCCGCCTGTCCGATATTCAGGATTACCAAAGTGCTTATTCGGATTCTTGCGAAGTTGATTTATAAAGAACAATATTGTCTGTGAGTCAACATCCGATCTCGCCATTGCTGACGTCACCTTCTTGAGGCCTAATCCAATTGCAGATGCCTGTGATCCACGCACCCTTGAATCGCCCATATTTTTAGTGGCATCAACTATTGACACTAACTGCGTGACGCTGTCAATTCCAATAATGGCATACTTACCCGGATTAATGACACGAGTGACTTCACCTGTCTTCTTATCTGCCTCATGCTCACCAAGTATAAGAGCGTGCATCATGTCAAAGGCCTCTTCTGCAGTTGAGCACTGTAAGACGATGAGTTTAGACGTGTCAACACCAACCGCCCGTGCCCATTCGGCCTGGAATTGGAATTGCCTCTCTGCATCAATTAGCACACAAGGCTTATCAGGAAACCGCCTCTGAGCTTCGGCGATCGCCAAATATAACATTAGCGTCTTACCGGCACCCTCCCAACCAAAGACTTCAATTATAGAACCGAGTGGGTAGCCTTTTACATTTCCTATCGCATTATCTAAAAGAATCGACCCCGTAGATATTGCTGATGGCAACTTATCATACCGTTTACCTGAGGGCAATATCTCACGACCAAACCGTTTCTTAATGATAGCAGCTGCGGTCGTTACAATTGTGCCTTTTTCTTTCTTACCTTTTTCCTCACCATTCTCATCAATGTCATCATCGTGACCGGCCATATTTATTTCCTTTCATTAAAACGGTAATTTTCTTCCAGTTGACGTCGTCGTTCCCGTACCAGTCTTACCGGTCTTGCCCGCAGGCTTTTCAGATTTTTTTACAGCTTCTTGTTCCTTCTTCTTCAGAAGCTGCTCAATTTCTACGCCTGACATGTCGTCAATGTCAACTTCTAATTCAGCTGCTTTAATTTTAAATGTTTTCTTTAAATTTTTACATCCTTCTACAATAGAACATTCCTTGCAGCCCATGTCCTCAGGATCGTAAGTGCCGCGACAATCCATTTCTTCTAATTTGGCATCCTCAGAATCTTCTGTTGATTCTTCACTTTCGACTTCTTCACTTGCAGCTTGTTTTGAAAAGGCAGTAGTTTCTTTTTCACTCTCTTTTTGACTGACTTTCTTTTCTTGTTGCTGTTCTTCCTTGTCGTCATCATCAGCTACATCAGGAGTCTCTTCATCATCAGCCGGTGGTGTTATGTCTTTGTCTTCGTCGTCAGCGCCTACAACAGCCGCAACGGCTGCTTTTTTGTCAACAACTGGTTCATCTTTCGCTGTGCCATCAACATCCATTAAGCTAGCTCTAACTTTTTTCAGATCAATCGTATCTAACGGTGACTTCGCACTTTCAAGTATGTCAAGTATGTCTTTAGGTGTGGAGAAACTCCTGTGCTTTTTGAGGTCGTAGCATTTATCTATTGCAGCAACTTCTTCCGCTGTGAGAGCCTTACGATCCGGATCAGGCAAAATTGTATACTCTCTTTTAATGCCCTCACCGTCGACTGTCACCGTAAGATCATAGCCTCTGTCTCCTGCAGCTGATGGGTTACCCCACTTTTCACTATTTCCAAGCTCAATGACAGGTTTCCAAATTGTCGGCCCGGAAACCATCCTTTTAACTTTAATCGTCTTGTCCTCTTTACGATAATCGCCACGATCGATGATATTCATATCATACGTTTTCTTGCCACGCAGTTTTGAGATTTGTTTCAGAAGCTTCTTGACCTGCGGTGCCTCATCAGTCATGTCCTCTTCCTCTTTCAGTCTGTAAACCTCTGACCAGAGAGTGCCGACAAATCTGCAGACCGGACACTTAGTGTCGACTGCATGAATGATCGGCCGATCTTTTTTACTCGTAGTGACGGGAATCCAATGCACGATGTATTTAATGAACGGCATTTCACCTTTGTTCTTTGCAGGCATGATGCGGATTGAGTGGTCACCTGTCTTCCAAGCCATATTCTCTACATCAGACTTACCTCTACGAGACGCATTTTCCTCGTATTCTTTTGCCCAAGGATTGTCCTCATGGGGTGCCATAACTAATGCCTCCTGTTGATTGTTTGTTTAATCATATTTATTCTTTAACTTCAGCTGTAAGCTCTAGATCGGGTTTGGCAAACTTTATAACAGCAGTGGCAGTGGGACTATCAATATCTACATGAATATCAACCGATTGCACAAGTGCAATCTTTTCACCTGATTCGGTCGTAACTTTCGTGCCGGCAGCGGTGCCGTCAGAAATGATTTTAATCTTCATTCGGTCTCCTTTTCTGTTTTATCTTCAAATGCTTGTTCATCTTCGTCTAATTCAGCGTAGACAGTCTTGCTTTTAACATTTGCAGTTGGTTTTTCAAATTTCATCATGGACACGATGTTGACGAGCCGCTCACCTCGCTCTCCAAAACCTATGGCTATTGATCGTACATTCGCCGCGTCCTCTCGTTTTTTTAGATACTCGTGATATCGTCTTAAATACTCCGGATCTGTCATTACAGCTTCTTCAACCATTTTGTCAGTTGTGCGCTTACCAGTTGTCTCTGCTAACTCTAATCTATAGTGTTTGGACTGCTCCTTTACCCATATTTCAAATTGCATTTTTGCGTAATCTGCTTCATACGCGGCACGATTTGTCAGGACATTCCACCTAGCATGCAGTGCCGGATTTTCGGCCATCATGTTGCACGCCTTTTGAGGTGTTAAGACGTCAATGGACGGAATGTACAGTCTCTCATCGACGTCAACATCTAAAATCTTACCGTCAACTTTAAAACTAACTTTAAGTTCAAAGTTGTCTTTAGATTTTCCTTTTTTGCCGAACATGTTTAAATTGTATGCCGAAAAGTCACAAAGTTTTACCTATTCTTTCTCAAACATGTCATCATATTTTGCAAGCCGTTCTTTTTGCTGAATTGTCTTTTCATAAACATTACCAATGCAACATATGTCCACCAGATCAACAAATACTCTGCCCATGTACTCGCTGGTTTCAGCCTCGCCAACTAATATATTGTCCATTTTAATGACGTCATCAATCCCAACTTTCTTGTATTTGCCGAGATCGTGATCTAACAAAAACGCCTTCTTACATCGTCTGTTGTAACAGGGAATCCGAATTTTTGCGATATTAAATTTTGAATCGGTCAATATCACATAATAATACTCATTACCGTTCTTGCTGGTTTTCTTAATAATGTCTGTTATCACGCCCCAGACTTGTCTTTTAAAATTGGCTCTTGGCTGCACTAATTTTGTCAGTAATTTAGCACCCAGACGGGTAATTTCAAGACGCTGTGGCTCCGATAACTTTGTTCGCCAATCAAGACTGTAAGCCTCAACAAACTTTTCGTGCTCAAACCGTTTATCAGTATAGTCGACATCACGTATCCACTTAGTGTCGCCTCGTATCTCTTTATAATATTTGTCCAACAAATCATTCTGCGAACCAAATGCATCTAACGCGTGTGAGTTTATTAAGGCTGTCATTGCTGACTTTCCAATTTTCTTAATAGCGGCAGTTCTTTGCCAAAAGTCATCTGACGATGAAAATGGCTGTAACTGCGTGATGACATTTATGATCGCAGGACCGACTCCGACCACATGGCCCAGTCCAAACATGATGCTATTCTCGGCACTATGTATTGTGAACCCATCTTTAGACCTGCTTATGTCTGCAGGTAAAATATTTATGGTCTTATTCATCGCCTCGGCAAAATAGCCCGTAAACTTTTCTTTCGGTGAATTTGTAAATAACACAACAAAAAATTCGAGGGGATAATAGACTTTAAACCACATCATCTGGTAACTCAAAATTGTGTATGCTACAGCATGGCTTTTGTTAAATCCATACCTAGCAAATGCGACGCAGCTTTGCCACCAAGACTCCGCTATGTCTTCTGTCAAACCATTTTTTTCAAATCCTTTAATAAACATGTCGTGAATCTTTTTTCGCTCCTTGACCGACTTATCCCTAGCATCAGTGTCTCTAATTGACTTCATCAAATTTTTTCTCACTGTGTCTGTCAAATCCAATGGAAATCCGGCAACCATATTGCAAAGCCTCATCACATCTTCCTGGTAAACAAGAATGCCATAACTTTCTTTAAGGCATTTTTCAATCACAGGCGAACCAAAATTGAATCCCTTTCCCTGTTTGCGAGCAGTGTATTCATGATGCATGCCCATATCAAGCGGCCCCGGCCGACCCAACGCTGTTGTCGTCGTAATGTCAGCAAACGTTGTCGGCTTAATTTCTTTAAGAAGCGTTTTCATTAAATTACTATTGTGAACCACAAATCCATTTGCGACGTAATTGTGATGTTGCTCATGTCCAAATCCAATGTCAAACACTTCTTTCTCTCCGACTAATTGAATATGTTTAACTGTAACAAATTTATACCGCTGCTTATAAAATTTAAACTTGCCCAACACTTGACTAGTGCATTTACGAGCAGTACAATGTTTACACCTATCACTTACACCCGGATCGTCAATTGTCATATTTTGCGCTTCACAATAATACTGTGTTCGACATCGTTCCTGATCAATCAAAACTTTGTCTCCGACAACAATGTCTTGCAATTTTAGCCACCCTCGCTTAGTATAGTATTCATGCAACATTGTACTCTCTAAGCACATATTATCTTTGCTAACAACAATCCTATAAACCGTCGCAACTTTCTTCTTCATTGCCGCAATTGTCTGCCTTATTTTACACTGCCTTTTAATATTTACACAACCGATTTTATTGACAGACTTTGAATCTTTTGTAAACTTATTGTATAACTCACGCACACGATAATTGCCGATCCACGAATCACCGCTGATGCACTCAAATTGAAATACCCCATTAGTGTCTGCTTCCCTAAATTTTTCATAAATTTTATCATTGCCGTCCAGGGGTAACAACGACGAAAACTCCTCATATAAAAGAGACGTGTATTGGCCGTGATCAATTGACTCGATATCAAAATCGGCATTCTTATTATAAGCCTTTCTCGACCTGATGAGCTCTAATATTTCTTTAATGATTGTCAACGTCTTTAATCCCAAGATGTCAAATTTAATAAAACCTGAAGACTGTAAATCTTTTCTAAAAATACCATCAACCCAACTTGTTATAAGTTCATTTTTGTGCCTCATTAATGGGATTGATTCATCTATTTTACCCGGAGTGGCGACTACACCTGCAGGATGCTTCGTCAAATGTCTTAGTTGACCTTTTAATTTAAAAATAATATCACGGACTTCAGGATGACGTTCAAAATACTTCCTCAACTCATACAACGCAGGCACAAAATTTTCATCTCCAGGCTCTAATGCAATTGCAGCATCAAATTCTTCTTCAGTTAAAGCATCGACTTCGTCACTAAGATTTTTTGCAATCTCATTTGTGTCGTGAATATCTACATCAAATATCCTTGCGACGTCTCTAATAACCATCTTCATTTTCATCTGACCATAAGAGCCGATCGGCGCAACATGGTCACTTCCGTACTTATTAATGAAGTACTTAACGACCTGTTCACGTTCGTTAATGCTAAAATCTGAATCAATATCGGGAAACGACGAGAGTTTTTTAACAGCAAGATCAATATTAGTTGCAATAGGATCTATTTTTGACACACCTAACAAATAATACACTAATGACCCGTGTTTTTCAATTGTAATAGCAGCTTTTATTAATTTTATGACGTAGTCTGTCAAATCTTGTACATCGATATTCGTCAATTCACGTTCGAGTCTGAGAACATACCTAGAATCTTTTTCGAGACCTAAATCTTTAAGCCTTTTCTCACACAAATATTGAATGTAATTTAGCTTCGTTAAATTTGCCATTTTTTCACCTTTATTCTTCTCGACTTGATCTTTGTCAAATCGACGTCATTCCCAAATTCATCAGGATCAAAAACAAAAACTTTATTGTCCTCAAAAAAATTGCCGTCGATGTCATATTTGTTTAACTCACGAATGACCGTCGCCTGATCTGTGCCGCCCTGTAAAAAATTCACTAATGATTCAAAGTTTTCGATCAACTGTGCGTTGATGAAGAACTTCATCAAATACTCAAACCAAAAATTAGACCGCCTAATGCCTGTGGCTGCCAGTATGTCGGTTAATGTGATTGACTTATTAACTAAAAAAAGATTCATCATCTGGGACCAAACCCCTGCATGGGTAACATTTGCGTTCGCGCGATTTGCATATTTATAGCTTCTTTTTGACGCATGACTGCTCTTTCCTCCTCATCTTTATCCCTAACCGACTTAATTGTGTTATCCTTAATCTCCATTTGAATGTACTGCGCCTCTGGAGGATAGAATAGCAAATTTTCTGGTCGCAGTCTCAATATCAATCCGTAGCTGCCAACAAGATTTTCAGCGTCTGTTCCGTTGTCTAGAATAAAATTAAATTTATCTGCACTTTTCTCAACCACAGGAAAGTAAATTTTAAATAAATGACAATCACCATCCACTCCCAAATATTGAAAAACTGGCGATTTAACTTCTCGCATATTAACCTCATTCTTCAAAATTTATTAGACGTTCGTTCTCAAACCAACGATTAAAATCATCCTCGTCAAAAGTCAAATCTCTTAAACTGTCTTCATCAATTTTGACGTCAGGTATTGACATGTCGTACATTGCCATACTTCTAGACATGCTTAAGAATCTTTCAAAAAGTAATTCGTGCTTGATCGGGTCTATGTTCGTCACGTCAAGAAGGTAGCAGACTAACGATCCAGCGGCAGACCCCCTGCCTGCGCCGACGAGCACATTATTCTTCTTCGCATACTTGATGTAATCCGCAACAATGACAAAATAATCTGCCATCTCCGTCCGCCGTATGACGCTCAATTCATACTTAACCCTTTTTGCGTAGACGCTGTTAGGTTCATACCAGCTATCTTCTGCCTTACGTTGCCAACCCTCCTTGACCATCTCTACCATGTATTCATAACTAGTCTTTCCCTCAAATTCAAGTTTTGGCAATTTTTCTTTTGAGTCCCAATCCCACAATTCAACCTTCTTGGCAACTTCAAGTGTATTATCTAGGGCATCTACAAAGTCCTCAGGGCTTATATACTTATAATGACCTTGATCAATATAAGAATCAATCATTTGGTGACGGTCTTTAAACCAGAAGTCTTTTGTTGAGAACTCCCACACTGTGCGAAACCTCTTTTTACCAGTGACAATGTCAGTCACTTCATCTAATGTTATCGCCATTTTATTTTTTGTGGTATCGGCAGTGGGCCTAAATTCATTAAACCTATCTAGCTCAATAAAATCATTATAGACTCTTTTAATGTGGGGTAATGATTTGTCTTCACCGACCGCTGCCAATATTTCAGCCGTCGCCGACATCCTCTTCTTATCCCTCATCGTCACCTGCTCACCTTCGTCCTTTGAACCGAGCATCAGTGATATTTCCTGAGCTTTAGCCCCGTCAACGTCAAGGTAATGGACGTCATTTGTAACTATCACCTTAGCATTAATCCGCTTCGCTGTTTCAATTAAAATTTTATTTGACCGACGTTGTCTATCAAGGTCTATCAGCATTATTTCAATGTAAAAGTCGTCCGCAAATTCTCTTACGAACCTCTCCGCAGCTTTTATGGCAGCATTCACAGCCTCTTCATCGTCCTCACAATGTCTTATCGCACTATTTAGGGGCCCTGCAAGACATGCAGTAGTGACAATTATGCCTTCCTTATTTGCAGTCAAATAGTCAAACGACGTCCGCGGTCGATAATAGAAGCCCTCACGAGCAGCATTGCTTACAATTTTAGTTATGTTTCGTCGTCCCAGCTCATTTTTTGCAAGGAGGACGATGTGCTGATTGTACTTTAAGCTCTCGCGCTCCTTTGACATTGCGTCTTGCTTCTGCTGCATCCTTGATAATTCCTCTTCAAAAATTTCACGAGCTTCTGAATAATCTAGCGCGGCTATGTCCTCAAATTGTGCATTTGGCATTTTTAACAGTGCCTTTATGTATTCAAGATTTGTAGTTATGTGCTGTCTATTAATCTTCCTGTGCCTGACACCCGATTTTAATATTTTAATAACATTTTCTAACTCGTCAATTTTAATTTCTAATTCTTTAACTTCTAATCTGCGATCTTGCATATACGCCTCAACACCGACAATAGGCTTAAGGCTATTTGACCTACAGTACATAAAAAATGACGGATGTGCGCCAATACTCCCGTGGTCAGTTATTGCCAACGACGTCATGCCTATCTCAATGGCTCGCTTTGCATACTGCGTGGGCTTGCCAATGCCGTCCTTTAATGAAAAATCGCTGTGCAAGTGCAGATGGACAAAGTCTTTTTTCTCGCCCGTCGCGTATAGTTTTTGTCTCAGTTCTTCCTTGTCAATCACGGGTAAGTTCTCCAATCAACAGGATCTTTATTTAAAAAACCCTGCAATAATTTATTAACCTGCGAAAAATGTTTACAACCAAAAAAATCTTCTGCCGATAACGGTGACGGATGATTGGCTTTCAAAATATAATTACCGTCAGCGATAAAAGATTCCTTTCGTTGTGCCTGCCGTCCCCATAATAGAAAAATAATCGGCCTGTTATTCCTTGAAATTTGCTCAATGACTTTATTAGTAAAAATTGACCAACCTGTGTGAGCGTGTGACATTGGCTTGTGTGCCTCAACAGTCAGGCATGTATTTAGTAAGAGCACGCCCTGCCTTGCCCATGGAGTCAAGTCAGTCGACACATTTGTAATGTCTAAGTCTTGTTTTAATTCTATAAAAATATTTCTCAAGCTTGGTGGTTTTTTAATTCCCGTGGGCACTGAAAAACACAAACCATGTGCCTGTCCGTCGTCGTGGTATGGATCCTGGCCTAAAATGACGACTTTGAGCTTTTCAAAGGGACACTGGTTAAAGGCATTAAAAATTAGATCGTACGGAGGAAATACTGTACCCGTCCCATATTCGCCCTGAATAAATTTCTCCATTTTAACAAAGTACGGTTTTGAATATTCGTCCTTTAAGAGTCTGGACCACGACCGATCTAACATGTCTTTAAACGATTTCATAATGTGTCGTTTTCTAGATTAACCGACCCAAGGTTTAAAATTCGACAAATCAATACGATTCTTAAACAACTCCTCTGCCCTCTCAAATACTTTAATTGGAATCTTGACGGGTTCGTTTTCTTCAAAGAACAAAAATGCTGCTAAATAAGCAAACACGTGACGATAATAAACAGAAACTCCTCTTTCGCCGTCATTAAATCTATCACTATTCACTGTAATCTTTTTATTGAAATCTAATAGTCCTTTAAATTGGTGGTCTCTAATTGAAGACAAACTCACATTCTCTATTTTTCCTAAACATTTTATATTTGATTGAGAAGAAGACATGGTAAAAACGTGATCGTTGCCGAACCCAATTCTTCTTTTAACGACATCTAAAAAATCTTGTCTGAAACTATCAAAATCACAATCGTCGCCACAACTCCAGGGCTTGTACCAAATCATCTTCTTGGGACTTTTCTTTACTTTTATAACCTTAAAAGATTTTTCATAATCACTTTTATCCTGCTCATATTGTAGTTTATATCCTTTTCCTAAATAAACAGAAGTGTTCCCATTTAGAGATTGATAAACTCCTCCTATAACAAGTTCATCATCTGAGATTCTCTTACCTGTTCTCTCTGCGTCACGTTTTGTAGCCTCTTTATAAACGTCTCCTTCAATATACATCAATTTCATTTGAGAACCCACTAAAACAAATTTGAAAGGACCTTTTAACAATCCACCCTTACCTATACCCTGATGTTCAATGACGTCCATCAAAATGTTTTCTCGCAAATCAAATCTAAGCTTATTGTTATCAAGTTCTAAAATGACTTTATACGCGCGACCACCCTCACCCCTTTGTTCTAAATCCGTAATTGTTAGGTTCTCAAACTTCTCATTTGGGACAAAAAATTGTTTATACGCACAAGTTCTCCAACATTTAGCCCAATCGATAGCTCTTTTTAAAGTTTTGTCATTCCCCTTTTCAACAGGAAATGCATCCATTATATCATCATCAGAATCTTTGTCAATTCTACACACAAAAATCATACTTTCTGGAATTTTAATAATTACCATAAAATATCCTTTCTTTAAAATTTATTCTTTCCAATAACAATATATGCAACTGTGAGCACACTGCTTTCTACTTGTCAATAACTCTTTTTTATTTGCTAAACAGGCACAATATTGCCGCTGACCCTTCGCGATGTCTATGGGCTCCACGTTTAAAATCTTACAATCAATCTCTGACACACATCCGGTACACTTAAAATCAGGCTCACCGCAAATTTCAGGCTCGCCCAGCTGAGACCAGGCATCCTTTCTTAATTCAAGAGGCGCATGAAAACTAGTCCATGGTAGTGAAAAGCCTCTTTGTATTACGTGTGGATACTGGTCAATAAATGATATTCGCACCCGTGTGTGAACTTGCACTCTTGCTTTTCCAAGTATCATTTTTGCTGTTTCAATGCCTGATTTAGTCGGTATAATCGGATCAATTCGTAATACTACTCTATCTTCAGAAAAATAATTACATAAATCTCTATATCCCGCTAAAGTGTACGCATATCCCGGAACATTTGGTTCGATCGCTGTGCCCCCGTACCCCGTTATGGTCGCATGCACGATCACGTTAAACTTTTGCGAGTCTTTTATTCTCGTCAGCATGTCATATAATGCCGTAGGATCTTTTGTAATTATGATCGCCGGCTTGCCGTCTCTGACCCATGGCAGCCAATTAAGGTCAAAGACTGGGTCGCCCCGTTCTGTCACACCGATAATGTTATTCATGCTCACCTGCGATTTTCTGTTTTTTTCTGTCAATGCTCCGTTTCATAAAAATATGAAATGGATGATCTTCGCCAATCATGTCGTTATAATCTTGCGCTTTTTCAATATTACTATTTTTAATTGCTTTGTAACAAGCAAATACTAGTAACCATTTTTGCCAATATTCTGGTAAACCGTCAATAGATAAGGCATGATTTTTTCTTAAATCCTCTTCACGTTCGCCAAGTAATTTAACATATTGTAGGGAATGATATGGCATCGATGGCATTTCTAATATCTCACTAACCTTGCGGGCTCTATTTGCTAGTATCCTTTCGGCCCACTCATAATCTCTTTTGTAAATGTGCAACGAACCGTCAACATGGTAGTACCAACCCGGATTAACCTCTAATTCTGAGGCAATGACTTCTTGTATTATAGAAAAATTAAAGGCATCAGTTGACAGCCCCAATATAATATCATTTGACCTCATGCTTGCTATTAATTCAAGTTGCTTTTCACCCGCCTTTTCCCTCAATAAAAAATGATAAGTCAATGTACATGGAACATCTTTTGTTTTCTTATAATCATACGCTGCATAAAAAATATTACATATAGCCTGCCGACTATCTGGATCAGACTTTAATTTGTCTATAACAAGTTGAAATTGATCAACTGATCTAGTCATCGACGGAAAGCTTGCCTTGTCATCATATACAAGATGTCTAAGTCTCGGCCCGTATGCACCATGAAACATTGTGCCGTCATCAGAAAATTGTGCTATCTTAGAATTGTAATAGACCACCATCTCAACATCTTCGCGACCGTTCATGATCCATAGACATTCTGCAAGCATAAATGCCAAATTTACTTTCCGTTCAGGATTAAAAATGAGTCTTTTCCTTGAATTTTCAAATCCGAGTGTAAACGGCGATAGTTCTTTAGTCTCAAATCCACGAGGGCAAACCGTCCGACCGTACATCATCAATGAATCAATGGCAGCTGTGTATGAGTGCTCAAATGCTGTCGTTATTGCAAAATACGGTGAATTAGGCATTACATCCTCCTTTAGTTTTTTTCAACCCGAATAATCTATACCGCCATTGCTTTCCGCCAGAATTCAAACTACCGTCTTTACCGTGCGTCACAAAAGTTTCAAACTGATAGAAATCCTCTCCGAACATCCAACCTTGTATGCTAGTCGCCTGACTAAAATTTGCTATCCGTATGCAGTCAGTCTTCTTACAATAATCGACCATTAAAACCGAGTGAAACCCTGTCTTCTTATGCCATATCGACGCCTCTATTGGTAGTGGCAACTTGGGACCAAATTCGTGTAACCACTTGACTCTCTTTAACGTGATTAATCCCAGCTTTTTATGCACCTTTTCAATACCTATCGCCGACCCGTGTCTAGCACCAACCAAGTCTACAAGCTTCTCATACTCTTCTGAGTCCTGAGGTATTGTCTTACCTGTCAAATAATAATATGCATTAATCGCCGTTATCACTTGACATTCTGAATATTTTTGCTCGTTAATATATTTCTTCCAGCTTCTAGATTTCATTGGTTTTTTAAGTGATCGTTGTCTTATCATTTTAAGGTATTCTTTACTAAATTTATCAATGGATTTCCTTTCTTCAATTTAAAGTTGTGCCGTCACTACAAGTAATTGCGAATTTTGCGCGACTTGAGATACAAATTGCAAGATTTCTGAAGATTAATTACATAAAAAAGGCTGACGTTTTTGACGCCAGCCTTAAAGTCTGTCAAGCTTATTTACTTTTCGTCTTTTTCGTCTTTGTCTTCGGCTTCCTCGACATATTCCTCGAGTTCGATCGCACCGTTAACAAGCAGCTTGAAGTTCTTGAGAGGACGGAATTTCACGACGTCTTTTGCCGGGATGTTCGTCATCTTACCAAAAGACTTGCGGTTCGTTTCTTTCTTGTGAATCTTCACAAACTTGCCGAAGCCAGGAATCTTCACATAGCCTTTTTCCAGCAAACCCTTCTTAACTGCATATATTACAGCCTGGATCGCAACCTTCGACTCCCTACGTGAGAGACTGGTTACATCCTGGACCACTGTAATGAGGTTGGGCATGCGGAACTGCTCATCCTTTGTCCTACGTTTCTTTGCCGCTTTGTCCTTAGCCATACAAAAACCTCCTTTAAAGGTTGATTGTTGTTTTGTCGCTCAACTTACATTATCATCGTTATTATTATACACTTTTTTGCTGTTAAAATTTACAATTTTGCAAATCTCGTAATGGTATTTATGATTGATGTGTGAAACGGTTGCCTGCATGCATGTCGTGTAATTCATAGTGTTAAAACTCTTTGTTCTACGAAAATACAGCAACAAACTCGTTGAACCTTGACAAAAGCGTTTTAAATGAATATTTTTTAAACATTGCCTTGAGATTCATGAAGTTAGGCGTCTGATAGTCAATGTTAAGGTCAATTTTTAAATCCACCGCGATTTTAACTAGTCTTTTGGACAGTACTATTTTGTTCCTTGAGGCATTGATCTTTTCCTGCAATTTTTTTGAAACTAATTTTTTTGTCCCGTCATCGTCTAGCTTAAAATGCTCATTAGCTTTTATGATGTCTTCAACAGTCCCATTTGCCAAAATTA